>QWCD01000032.1_pt1 | contig 54940 bp, 54 predicted proteins | sample 1972461 | NCBI WGS metagenome assembly QWCD01 (sample SAMN09866717, study PRJNA288562) | Human vaginal metagenome isolate term4_vaginal, whole genome shotgun... | isolation source: vagina | host: Homo sapiens | place: USA: California | reverse complement strand
ACTTCTCGATTCGGAGATTGTCGCAACGTATTGTACACATCTTGAAATACTTGATACCCATCTTTACTAAAGTTCATACGCATGGCCACGTCGCCCTTAGCGATTTTGTCTACTGCACCCTCTAGTCCTTCGATATCACGAATCGATTTCGATGCTAGCTCCATCTCGTCATAGATTTGGTCAATCATTGCGGTGGCTTCAGGGTCATTCTTTACACTTTCCTTTTCTAACTGCCTATTGTACACTATGACACGCATTCGTTCCGCCTCAGGTGTAATTACATTAGAATCAATCCCGTCCATGCTTACATAAGGAATCGAAACGCCATTTTTTTCGGCCTGTTTAATATTTTGATACTGTCTATTGTATTTCTCACGGAACTCCGCTTGTGCTTCTAACAGAATCGTATGATACGTCTGTGCCACATGATCATGATCATCTAATACATCATTTAAAATTTCTTTTTGGTATGCACTCGCCTCTGGCACATACTCATTAATAATATCTCGCTTTACATTGGCTCTATGATTTTTTAACTCTTCATTCACGTCTTGACGTGCCTGTTCATAGGATTCTTTCTCTTTTTGTATTCGATGCATAGAGCGACCACCTTCGGTATAGTAGGTCGTGTTCTTTATCGCTTCCATCGCATTATCAGACAAGTCAGTTGCTTTTTGGGCAAACTGACCGAGTGGAACCTCAATCGGAGTTTCTGCTTCAATCGACTTGGCCACACGTTCATTACTCACAAGACCTGTATTCACCAGTTCACGGATAGCCTGTTGCCCTTCAGGTGTTTCCACCATTTCGTGAACATTAATATAGGCAGTTGGTACTTGCACCTTTTGTGCATATGTTTGTACTAACTGCCCGTAAATTTCTGGATTTTCTTGTGCGATTTTATTCGTTCTGGCATCGTTTCTAATATTGGCCATCAACGTGTGTGCATTTCGATTCTGCTCTTCTTGAAGTAATGCGGTTTGCTCTTCAGGCGTTAAGCGTTGCCACTTCCGCAAATCATGTCTAGCACGAAGACCACCAGCAATACTACCTAATCCAGCAATCCCTATCACGGAAGGTGCCGCTTGCACCATAGCTCCCAATGCTCCACTTGCAATATCTCCTACCGAGTAGCTGCCTTCAGGGTCATTCGCTTTACGGAAAAGATTATGTTGTACCTTTTCATTCACATCTTGTAGTCCCTCTTCTACAAGTTCAGGAATGCCAGCCTTTACACCTCGTTTCACTGCTTGGCCAACAATAGCCCCCATTCCTTTATTGATGGTAGACACGGTAGTATCCACACCTGTAGTAAGTGCTTGTGCCACCATACGGCTAGCAGGAGTAGCTTTCACAACGGCCTTAGCACCTACGCGCATCGCAAAAAATTCAATGCCCGTATCAATCGCTGCAAATTTTTGAGCCATGCTATATGCTTCATCATGTGAATACACATTACGGCCATTCGCATCTTTCTTTTGGATAAGATCTATATATTTCTTACCAAAAGACGTTTGATACATTTGTTCCGCCATACCCACTTGAGCGCCATAGGTTAACCCAGTGATACCACCTGCCACGGCGCCAGGGGCAGCACCAACACCCCCAAGGGCAGAACCACTGACGGCACCAAGAGCAGCACCAGCCCCCATGCCTTGTACTGCACGATTGGAGCCTTTAAAAGCTTGTACTCCCATCATATATAGTTGTGCTACGCTATCGCCGACAATTTTCGACCCTAAATCTGCCACGTCGGTTGTCCGATACTGTTGCAAATTATTCTGTAATCTGTCTATCTCTTGTAAAATCGTTTGACGATCTGCCTCATCTGTTGTTTCTGCCAATGTATAACCCGCGTATCCAAGTAGTAATTGGTCATTCATAGCCCATAACGATTGCTGAATGCTATCAAATACGCCCTTAGTTTTATTGACATTTTGCACGTCATCGAATGTTTTTTCAGCACTGGCCAGCGAGTCATAGCGAAGATGTAATAATTCTGGGTATTCTCTAGTAACCTCTTCATAGGTTTTACCTCGATCCATTTGGTTCGATATATCGATGGCCCGCGCAAATCCATCTTCACTGGCGGTCAAGATAACATCAGGACTAATATGTAATTTACTGCCAATCTCAATCGCTTTATCACGCTTAACGGCATCATAATTCGGTTTAGCATATATACTAGCATATAAATATCCTGCTAAGTTATTGTCATTAGCACGGCTCATGGTATACATATCAGTATAGCGTGAGAATTTCTGTAGTGAATCATGAATACCTAGCTCTCCCGTAACTGTAGTAAGTTTATCCATGATATTCGCATTAGGATCTGCTAACGTCGTATTGATACGCTCTACACTGTCACCAATACTGCTGACCGTATCTTTAACCGTATCCCATATTCCTTTTGGAGCAGGTCCGCCTTCTATCGTGCCCGCTACCGAATAATCTTTTTGATAAATGCCATTATTGGCAACTGTTTTCATTTCATCTGGCATAATAGTTATTCTCCATTTAATCGTTTTGCCCATTCCCAATATGGCAATGTTTCTGTATCACCATTATTAAATGTGGCTTGCATATATCCTTCGTTACCAGCCCACGCTAAGTTTTTAATACCAAGTCCAGTAAGTTGTGCCGCCGTATACGTAAGGGCCCCATCTCCACCTGGTTGATAGGTCGTCTGACTTACAACAGCGTCCGCTGCCATTTGGCGAATCGTTTCGTAGCCAGGATCATAGCCGTTCTCGTCTTGCCATTTGGCTCGTTGTTTGGCAATGTTTCCATAGACACCTGCCTCGTACACATCGCCCGCTGGGCCTTCTGGTTTATTCGCACTCACAATGCCATCAATATAGCCACCGTATTCAGATTTAAGCGCTTTTACATTATCTCTATTTCCCGTAATAGAAATAATGCCATCAAGTTGTGCTTGTGTCATGCTTTGCCCTGGATGGACTCTATCAAATTCATTCATCGTATCCTGTAACGAATGCGTGGCCGCATACTGCTGAACATAAATATAATCTTGCGTACTAATTAATGATGCCTTAGCAGCTTCTCGTCTAACCGCATTTCGTTCCGCACTCACTTTACCAATCAGTTCGGCTCGTAAATCAGAATTATCCCCCGTAGCTCCGTTTAGAAAATCTAACTTTTCTTGCGAAGTAGCACCGTTCGCATCCATCTGATCCAGTTGCAATAGTATGGCTTTCTTTTGATTTTGGATATTTTGATTATACACACGCATATCCGATGCCGCCTTTGACCCTACGGCGTCAGCAAACGCCTTAGCTTGCGCATCAATTTCCCCGTCGGTCATTACTTTTCCTGAGCTTCCTACTTTACCCATGCCAACAATAGGGTACGTATCAAGAGGGATTTCAGAAACGCCACTCGTACCAGCTTGTGCCACCATGCCATTACCCATATAAATGCCTACATGCGATATCCCTTTATAGGCAGCGCTTCCATTATCACCGCCCTGGGATATATCATCTGTATCTGGATACGAATGTCCAGGTACATTCCAATATACCGTATCACCTGGTTGTAACTGGCTCGTATCATTAAATATCATACCCGCTTGTTCTAACTGATAATATTGGCCATCTGCGGTTCTACCAAGAAATCGATAGCCCCCTATGTTATTCATCGTGTCTTGTACCCATTTACCACAGTCGGTCGCATTTACGCCATCACTACCCTCAAGATACGGCTTCCCTTTTGTGCGTTCAAATTCTGCGCTTAATTTATTAACATCAATATGCCCACTCTTAGCTTGCTTTGCTTTTAGTTCCGCAAACTTTTCGTTATATGCCGTTTCCGCCGCATTAGCTGGTGGCTTTCCATTCCCCCAATGTGCTGCTGCGTATTGGGCGGCCCCATTGGTAGCATTAAACGCAGCTTCTTGTTTACGTGATTTAGCCTCCAACTTTTGGACAAGCTCTTCACTAACGCCAATATCACGGAGCACACCAGTAATTTTACTTACGTTAGAATAGTCTTGCTGCCTATCTAGTTGATCTAACACAATCGCACCCACTTCATCAACTTTGTGATTATATAGATCCTTTGTGTATTCTTTACCACGTAACTTATAGGTATTCTCTATATTGGATTTAAGATTCTTGGCCATCGCTAATAGGCCAGTGCCATTATTGTATTGTAAAGTGGCCAAGTCTTTCATAGTGTCAAAATTAGTATCAAACGTTAGATCCGTATATTTTTCTTTTTCCGCTGCTTCATGATTCTGCATCATTTGGCCATTGCGAATCGTAGCGTCATCCGCCATACGATTAAATTTTTCATACACCAGTTTATTGTCAGGTAATTGGCTCATCACCTGTTGTCGAATCGTAGCCTCTGCATTGACAAATTGTTGTGTTACACCCGCTGCACCGCCCAGTTCTGTATGAGCCAGCCCATCTTTTTCATTGTACAGCATATTAATCACTTGCTTATTATAATCTGTTTCCGCATTCATATATGCCACATTCATCCGTTCGGTGTGTTCGTCATCCGCCACTTTTGCCGCTTTTAGCAATGCATTTTGTAAAGCAGTAGTGCCGCCGATATCCGCTCCGTAGCTTGCACTATTCCCCGTATTCGCTACTTGTGCATTAATCGTATTCAATTTTTCATTTGGGTTATAACTTTTTAATTTCACTTAGTATCCCTCTTAACAGTTTGATAGCTATTAGAATTAGCATTACTACCAGAAGTATATCCATTTTGTCGTGCCGTATTTCCCGTCCCCGTATTCTTAGGAGCACCTGCATATTGTTGCTTCAACGAATACATAGAGGCGGCTCCACTAATCAATGTTGCTAATGCTTGCATATTGCCTTGTCGTTTCGCGTTCGCTGCCGCACTGCGTGACGCATTGGCTTGATTTAGATAGTTAATTTCATTCACCTTTTCATTCCAAATCGCATTGTTTTTATTCGTGTCCCATTTGTTCACGTCTTGATTATATGCATCATAAGCCGCCCCCAACGATTGTAATGGCGTGCCTGTCATCATCAAGGAAGATGCCCCCGCCTCGGCTGCGTTCTGTCCAGCTACTAACCTCATTTTATCGTCCATTTGTTCTTTTTCTTGCAAGTACTGTGCATTGATTTGCCGTTGCTTAGAAGCACTAATACGGGCGTTTTGTTCCGCTACCGCTGCCTGTTGATTATACATTGCCGCTTGTGCACTTGCTTGTTGTCGTGCCGACTGCATTCCCATAAGGGTAGATATACCAGTCAATACCATCGCTGCTGGAGCACACATAAGCATTCCCCCTTTCAATCAATAATAAACAATTGATACTCTTTACAGTCAGTATCATACAACGTGGCCCCAACGGATAGTAACCACGTTCGGATTAAGTGATTGTCTCTATGTACATAATTAAATAATCGCCCGTACTCTGCTTTCCACCTTTCCAATATCTGTTTAGAACGGCGGACAAACTCCCTTTTTATCGGTAACGATGTTTCCATTACAGTAGAACCCATAAACCATATGCAATACATATCCTCATACATAGGCTTTTCTGAAATCCCGAGAACTCCTATCATCGCCCCATCATCGCCATAGGCACAGTAATTTTTGTATCCTTTGTGTTGGATTGCCTCTTTTAATGTATCTATGCCATCCCATTTGCCCTTCTCTCTTAATTCCAATAGATCCATAGCTCGCAAATGATGAGATAACCACTCTATATCCTTATTATGATAGCTAGGGTTATAGGCCACGATTGATGTTTTCATGCTTACCACCACCATAACTTAGATTTCTAATAATCGCTTTTAGATTAAATGGATACGGATCGCTATGCCTAATGCAAAGATAACACTGTTCATTAAACCCATCACTCCCTTGCGGGAACGTAATTGCATAATCACCCGTATATAACCCGTCCTCGTCTATCAATTCAATGTCATCCATCATGTCAAAGTTGTGGCCACACTGCCCACCTTTAGAATTAACTAGTCGAAGGATAGCTCCATTCAATCGCATGAATCGTCCTTGAATGGTCCCATCATGTAACTGCATTTCAAAAGCAGGTTGCTTAATCTTAAATTCATAATCTAGTCCTACCAAAATGTCTTTACCTGCTGTCATTAATCGGACAATGCTGTCAGCTGGTACTGTCTGTTTAGGGTGTATAACGCCATCCACAACAATCGTTACTCTCTTGCCGATTAAATGATGTACATCGATACTTGACACATTATCTTTGTGTACTTTATGTACAAACGAATCAAGAAATATATTATCGTCCACTGCATACGTCGTTAGCGCCTCTATTTTTTCAATATATCGTTTCATTGTGCCATCGTCAGTGCGTTCCGCTACAACGTATAACGTATCATTTTCTTTCTCTGTCACCACTTCACACTCAATATATTTACCCTCCGTAACATAATGAGACCATCCGTTAACTCTTTCTTCTGCAATATAGGTCATACATCGAATAACGCCATCATCACCCACATAGCAAATAATACTATCAGGGTTCTGCATATACGTACTCTTACTAATAACTACATTCCGCAGGTTGTCCTTGGATAAAATAGATAAATCATTTCCCGAATATCCATCTCTCGTGTAATCATATGCCATATCACGTACATTATTTCCCCGATTAGTCACAAATACACATCGATTCCCAATATACTGTGGTTGTGTTGTCGACGTGCCAAATTGTGTTTGTATCCGTACCGACACCGTACTAGGTGTTACCGTATTACTACCGCTAATAATCCATTCATTACCATCAGTAAGAATAATCAAATCCGTGGCTGGTACTAAATGATGAATGCTAAACAATTTACGGTTGATAATGCTAAGTGTAATCGCACTGTCATCCGTCAATGTGCCCGACGCTTTTTCAACGCCAAAATTCGGATAGTCTCCCGTCCGACTCATCCATATTTTATTTGGATACCTCTTTGTATTGGCAAATATCAACCTGTCTTGAAAGAACGCCGACATCTTAGGGTATCCCTGCGACTCACCAAACGAACCAATCTGCCATAAATGCGTTTCCGTGCCTTTCGCTGGTTTTAAAATATACTCTACCTCCGCCTCGCGTGGAGAAATATACTTTTTAATACGGACAATCCCAAACGCCGTATGCGCATGAATTTTATATTCAAATGTATTTGTACCACTCGGTATATTCGTAATCACTCGACTTGTGGTATACGTGTTCGTAAACGTGCCACTATCAACGACGTTTGTATCATCTTTCGATTTATAAATGCGATAATCCAGCCACGTCTTTCCGTTATCCTCTGATGTTTGTAGCGTTACCGTACCCGTCCAGGTGCCATGTGTCGTTATCGACCACGCCAATTTCCCCTCATCAATTTCATAATCAGGTACCGTACTCGTGGCCGAAGCATCGCCATTAACCCGTTCATAAATTGCTCCACTTTTATTGTAAAAATTTTTATGGACTTCATCATGTCCAATCACTCTCTCATACGGTTTACTACTCTCGTTGTAATTTTGCATCGATATCTTGTGGAACACTTTGATTTGATTACCTACCATGCCCTCATGGAATAGGTCTACAGTCGCATAGATTTTACCGTCATCCACTCTAACCTTAGCGTCTGTATCAGCATTAATATCTTCAAACGGCATCGGATTCAACACATATTCTCCTATCGTCCAATGCGCATCATCGATGCGCCGTAATGCTTGTACTGGTTTATTACCACTGCAAATAAACAGCACATCTGCCGATTGATTAAAGTTAAGTTGTGGAATATCTGCCTCGTCAAAGACCGTTTCTATCTCCACTATCATAGTGCCAAGCTTATATACGCGTAAGTATTTCACACCAAATTCCAGCAAAAACGATATATCCCCTACCGTAGTAAATTCTTCTAGCCGTACAGGCTTGTCATTATATTTTACAGCACCTATATATTGTGAGCCTTGTCGTTTGCACACTGCACCAAAAGGGCGAATGACCGCATTTTGAGCTAGCAACAATGCGGATTTGTATTGTTCGATATCAACACGGCTATTCACCTCATCTGAAATTTCTCCACTCGTAAAAGCTGGTTGAATCGTATATAAAGGAGTTAATGCCATTATTCGCCACCTCGTACTTGTGCGTATAAACTAGGATATGTAATATGCGACTTACGTTCTTTTGCCGTCAATGATTTAGCCTCTTCTAGAGCTGCCTGATACATCTTATAGTTGCGGTCCGCTACCCCTTCATTCCCTAATAACGGGACTGCCAAGTTAGACGCTAATTTTCTAGTAAACGCTTCTAAAAACAGGCTATCGAAGATGTTGCAATCAGTAACATCATAAATGTAATCAATATAGGCTAACATAACATTAGAAGCTATCACTTTCGTATGATTATCAATGTTAAATATCTCGAACTCTTTTTGACGGAACGAATCAAACCCGTTGTGATGATCAAGAATCGCCAACATCTTTAAGCATTTTTCAGGGTATAAATAGATATACTGGTACCCATTCACATTTGCATTGAGTAACGTTAGCTTTTCATGCCGTCGAGCAAATGACCATTCATATTGTCTAAGTAATAATTTACGAGTGTTATCATAGTGTAATCTACATTGACGAGCGGATTCATTATTTGCCTCAATCGTTGTAATCATACCTTGTCCAATATACGATAAGGCCGTATTACAAATATCTGTATGTGTCATCGTGTACCTCTCATCTTGCCATTAAAATAAGGGGCGGTACTACCACCCCTTACTATGTTATTCATCGCCAACGTCCCCATCATTTTCTTCTTGATGAAATTCCTGATCTACAGGTTGAGATTCCTGATCTACAGGTGCAAACAATACGTCAAAATATTCAGAATCACACGCTTTCTTTTGCCTTTCCGTAATCGTTACAGTGTCACCTTGTTTTACATAGCCTCCTGCAACTCCATAGGAATCGCATAACGCAATATATTTCATATGTTGCCTCCTAACGCACAATGCGAACATCCATGGCTACTGCGACAGTACATACACCACTGGTAGCATTCGTAATCTTAGCTTGTAAGTATTTCTTAGTACCGAACGGAATACGAGCAGCAAAATTAGATCCCGTTTCTGCTGCAAGCGTATACGTTCCTAATGTTGTAGGAGATGACATATCCACCTTATCGGATGTAATCAGTGTCACTGTCGCAGCTCCTGATAACGCTTTTGTTACATTTCCTACAATAAAACATTGTTCATACGCATCACCGCCAACGGCTACGATATCACCAGTAGTTCCTTTTGCTAAATCAGCCTTATAAAAAAATGCATTCTCTTTATCTAAAATCATAGTATATCTCCTTTACAATACTCTCCCACTCCCCCTATAGGGAGTGGTGTATACATGATATGTTGTAATTATTTAACTTGTGCTTCCGTATTAATAAGAGCATCTACACGACGTACAGGAATACCATCAAATTCAGTAGTAATTTTGCCACCTTCATTACCTTCAGTGATTTGATACTTGCGTGCTTCATTCTTTTGCTTACGTAAGAAAGTACGGACATTACGATTCATATACCAGCAAGCGCGACCCGCATTTAAGTTTGGAATCAACTCCTCAGCGGAAGTCATTAGATCAATAAGATCAGCACCTGCAGAAGCATCTTTTGTCAATGCAGTTACGTCGATATTAGCAATACGAACAACATACCGCCAATCACGAACGGTAAGTCCTAAGTCCCATTTGTAGTGTGTTCTATATCCTTCATAATTACCGCCGTTAGCATCTTGAATGGTTACTTGCCCTTTATCTTCATGTTTTAATCCTGCTGTAGAGCCTTTTGGGAAGATACCATGTACTGTATTATTTCCCCACACAACCAGATAGATAGATGTAAGGTTCTTAGTACCTTTTGCATCTAGTATATTCTTAGCAGTTTCCGCTTTCTTAACATCTAACGTATTATATCGTGGCGCTAACCCTACAAACTTTTCAGGGTCGATAGATGTATCACCGTAAAATAAAGTCTTGGCCATTTCTTGATTCATGGCTTCTAAGAATGCCATATCCTCTGACAAACGGAATGTATTCGTATTTCCGTTAAGGTCGGCCAACGCTTTATCTACTTCGGCGTATGCTTCTAACATGCCACATGTATCCGTAATTTGTGCAGTTTTTGATTTAGAAGGTTGTACCCCATAGTTAAGTAAGCGCCAAGTCGCTTGTGGTAAACCAGTCCGTATAGTTGTTTTGTTGCCTGTTGGTAAGTTCCCTTCTTTAACCACCATATCTGATAAAATTTCATTGTTTTCTGTGAGCAACTCCGCAATAGCACCGATTTTTAAGTCCTCTGTACGAGAGGCCACATCTAAAAGTGTAGGTCGTTGTTCTGCAATAATTCCCATAATTTTTGTCTCCTTTGTTATTTACTACCACCATAAAGAATGTCGGCGGCCGTTTGTGCACCGCCAACGCCATTCGCGTTATGCCCTCTATCTTCAGATACTAACTGTCCGATTTTGGCAAAAATGCGAACTACTTCAACTCGGTTCCCCAAGCCGTTTTCATTTAATACCTCGCGAATATTCGGAACAACGCGTTCAAGATATTCAACGGCAGTGCCACACTGGCTTAATGTATCATCAAATGATGCCCCCAATTCTTTCCGTGTGTGCTCTGCCCACTCTTGCGATTGTCTAACTGCCTGTTCTTGTTGATACGCTACCGCCTGTTGTGCAATCTGTTGCGCATATTCAACGCCGTATTTCGCAATAGCCGTCGCTTGTTCCTGTGTCGCTTTTACCGACTTTAACACCGTAGAAAAACTGGCAGCCGTTTCAGCATCTAATTGATCACCTACTGCATCAGAAAAATCATACTGTTCAGGTACTACTGGTGCTGGTGTATCACTAGAAGCCTCTGGATTTTCTTCATGTCCACCTTGCGTGTTTGTCTGTTGTGCTTCGTCTTGTGCGGGTTCAGTGCTATGTTGACCGCCTAATAAAGTATCATCTGCCATTATTCTTCCTCCTTCTTTCGATTAATTAATGTAATCCATTCAATCTGTTGATTTGCATATTCAAGTTCCGCTTGCTGTTTCAACCGTAATCCTTCCATACCTAAGCTTTCAATTTGTTGCAATACATAAATACCAATTGCGCGCTTACCTTCTCGATAAAATGTTTCGCTATTCCCAGTAAACGACTTAGCATGAATACCTGTTGCATCTAACAAGCGAGTAATGAACCACCGCCCCGTCTCTGTACCCAACATAGAGCGGATTGCTTGTTCGTCCTTTTCTCGTTGCTTATGTCGCATTAACGCATTGTACTGTCTCTGTTCATCCGTTATATTTGCTTTCATCACATACCTAACCATTCTCGTAACGCAGGATTGCCATCATTTGCCGCCTCTGTGGCCACCTTAGCCGCCTGTGCCATCTGCGGTGCAGCCTGTGCCATTTGCATAGCCTGTTGTTGCTCCTGTTGTTGTTGCATTGCCTGTTGTTGTGCTTGCAGCACTTGTTGGAACTCTTCGTCAGACTTTAACATTGGTGCTGGAGCACCTAAGCTATTCGCATAAATATTGACCGCTTGTACTAGATCTAACTTACCCAAGATGGATTGGTCAAACTGTGCCGCATTGGCAACAAACCCTAATAACTGTTCAATGTTTGTTAAGCTACTCATTTTTTGCGCCTGTGCTAATGGACTAATATATTCGATTTTCACGTCTGCATCCGCTAATTCTTCTGCTAACTCATCAGGCAATTCAGGGAATACCCCCGCTCTATCCAATATATTATAGGTGCGTTCAATAATCGGGTTTAACCATTCCGACAACAGCCGTTCAACAACAGGGCCTAATTGTTGTAATTTTTCTTGTGAACGTTCCATCACTTCTCGTGCCGTCATACGTCCACTGTCAATCTGGTCAATCATCAAAAACAAATCAGCAGAATAAAACCGCTTGATGCGATCCTCTGTTTCTTTAATCTTGTTCATCAATGACGCCGTGTCTAACCGCACATCAAATAAAGGTTTAACCATCTCTCCTGTATCACTTTCCGTAATACCCCCAGGAAACAAATTGACTTGCCCCATGATACCGCTAGGGGCTTGCATAGGTGGCTTAACTCCTAATTCAATGGCCATCAAATGGTCATATTCAAGTTTTTGAAGCATACGGGCGTCATCCAGTGCAAACCACGCTGCGCCTTTTCCGTAAGCCTCATGACCTACCACAGTATAACGCGCAACAGGAACGGGAAACTCTTCAAATCCGCCATCATATAATGCGCTATTCGTTTCTTGACCCTCTACCCAATACACGGAACGATACGGCATGTTGGAACGACCAATCTCGCCCAACGTCCGCTTACTATTCGGTTCAACTAGCCAGTTCACCACAAATGTTTTACTGTAACTACTGTTCGATGTAAACGTAGTCACTACGGATTGTGGACACTGTTCCATCCCAAATTGTTCTACAATCTGTGAGGCGGTCATTCTAAACCGCCTAGCAAACGTGTTAATTTCCCCATTAGCACCTGCTTCCATGGCATAGGTGCCAATTGTATAGGGTACGTATCGCACACCATACTTTGGATCCGTAAAAATACCCATAGGAGCTTGCCCAAATGGAAGTTCCGTATAGCAGCTAAATGCTGTCGTGTAAAAGTTAGATTTAGCCAGCACAGCCTGTAAGATTTGTTGCCGTTCATCGAGTATCTTTGCCACATCACTATTAGAAGCCATCTGGGCGTTATCTAGTGATAGCTTAAACCATTGACGGCTTGGTGGCGTTAGTCCACTCATAACACCTGCAGCAAATATCTGGCATGCTTCCCATGTCGTTGAATTGTATATCTTTCCCGTTTTATTTTTGGATAGATCTTCCTCGTCATCAAACAAACCGATGTGTGGCAACTCATACTGTTTAATATCTTTCCACGTCTTTTCATATTTGTTTCGCTTTTGCATAAGCGAGCTAAACCGTTGCCGTAACTTTACATACGAATGAGCAACAAGCGTTTCCTTGTTTTGATTCGCTTTTGACTTTCCTAATAATGTACTAGCCATAACCTGTTACCCCAATGTGCGTTTAGTATCTTGCCCTACACCGCCAAGAATTGTGTTAGAAATTGTGGATTCAAAACCTCGTTTCTTTTTCTTTTGACCCACTGCCATAGTATCCCCTGTTTGCCCACTGTCTGCCGTTGCAGTAGGCGTAGGGTCAGGAATCTTTATGGCGCCAGGATCTGGACGACCTCCACCAAATAAACCTCTACTCATCTTGCACACTCCTTTCTCTTGATCATACTAAAAAGGCTGATAGTCCGTATTGGCTACCAGCTTTCTATTACTTGTGGCACTTACTCCATTGTGCTTACGCACAGGCGTTGCGAATGTAAGTGCCGCTGCATCCGCTAAATCAGGAGAACGACCGCAACGCTCTTTCATTTTATCCTTTGATTCTAGCAAAATTCTTCCTTTTGCATCATATCCATATTCGGGCATAGCAAGTTCAGCACATAGCTCCTCATCATCAGGCAACGAACCGCCATCTCTAAGCCATTGCGCCATCGTATCCCACATCTCCGCTCGCCGATTCGTATATTTGTTATCTTTTAACGCCTTGCCACCGAATGGTATTTCCGATACGCGATACCCAAGTTGTCGCAATCTATCGATGACCCCTTCACCGCGTCCTGCATCGATAAAGACCGCATCAGGCTTATGATGGTCAATTTCACGCGCAATAATATCCGCCAAACGCATATTATCGACACCGCTAAACACTGATGGTTTATGCATGGCCAATCCTTGTCGTCTTACAATGACTGACCTATCACTACCAAATCGAGCTACATCGACACCCAATATAACGGGTGCGTGTAACATATCATTAGGTTTAACCACTGTGCTTTTAGCATCACTAATACTATCAATCGGTATCAGTACGTTAAACGCTGAAGCGGTAAAGTCGCAATACAACTCTTGCCGTATAGCATCCTCACTCATTGAAGCTTTCATATCGGCGATTTCATCATCGGGAATTAGCTTAGATTCGGATACGGTATACTTGCACGTGTACCAACTGGTATCGCTTATGCCTCGTTGATACATCTCATAAAATGCGTTTTGTCCCTTCGGTGTGCCGATAAATACCGCCCATCCATTACGATCTGATAATGACGGCCGTAATACTTCGTTCCACACTTCTGGCTTAAACTGTGCATATTCATCAAGTACAACTCCATCCCAATAGGCACCACGCAAACTATCTGGATTATCTGCCCCTTTTACATATATCCTTGCTCCTTGCCGATTCGTGTGCAATGTAGGCAATTCTACATATAATTCTGATTCGTTCACCATGCGATCAGGAATCACCGACGTGTAGTATTTTAGATATGCCCAAGCTATTTGTTTTGCCTGCACGCGGAACGGTGCAATATACGCATATTGCGGACTAGGTAGTCTACACATTAACGCCATCTTGATAAGATGGTTGACACTCCCGACCGTCTTTCCAAATCGTCGATGCGCAACAATCACTGAGAAGCGGTGCGTTTCAATCCCTTTATGTATTTCATGCTTCCAAATCGAGCGGGGCTTGTACGGAATTATCACAGTTTGATTACTCATCTTCCCACTTAAAAGCAATGTTAATTGCTCCCCCATCTTTACCAGTGACCTCTTGTCTCATTTTAGGTTTAAATGCATCGTCCGTCTTTTCCAAATACCATTTCGACACATCTAAATCCCCCTCATCAATCGCTTTGGCCACATTCACTTTAGCTCTAAATTTAGTTCGATGTTTCCAATGCTCAATCTTCTCGCATAACTCATCATTACCAGCCTTATATCTGTATAACGTAGCAGCGTTAATATCAGCATAATCACAAGCTTGCTCATTTGTCGCACCCACTGTAAATGCGTATTCTAATTTTTCAAGAACCGCTGCATCAATTTTTGGCGGTCGTCCTACCCGTTTTTTCGTCGTTTTTTTAGGCGGCCCTTTGGCCCTTGCTTTCGTTTTTTTCGTCTCCATAATCTCACATCCTTATCTTTCCTCACACATCTGTCAACTGTATTCACCGTATTTTATTCTTCTTTCGCATAGATATATTTGTTTTTATCATCAATATACTATATATTGTTATAATATCTTTTAAAAAACTACATCTTGTATGGAATGTTTATTTTATTTTTTATCTAAATTAAAAGCAACCTTATTTACAGTCCTACAATTGTTTTTTTTTATAGTATAGTGATATGATGTTAGTGAGATGTTTAGACGTATAAAGGATGCTTTGAGTTACTAGCTACAACTCATTTTATTTCAAAACAAGTTTACTTGTTCCGTCTAATAAAAAAGGCCCTGATTTCAGGGCCTTTTTTATTTACATCTCAATGCTGGTTTAATTAATAAATGGTTATAATATAAACAGTGCGGGCCCGCCATAAATCTCATCAGAAATTTATGAAAGGAAAAGCTACTATGTCGAAAACATCTCAAAACGGGTCTAAACGTGGCACAAAGAAATTTGTTTCATATGTAACAGACCCTAAAACTGGTAAGCGCCGTTATGCTCGTGATTACGGTAAACGTGCTTTTGTTATTTACGTTTAGTATATAACGTACCATTAACTTTCATCCTATTGCGATCGCACTACCTTATAGGAGTAGCTAACCTATAACCAAAAGTCCTTGCCGAAGCAGGGGCTTTTTGCTTTTGTACTCTAGGTATTCACTGTTTCACGATATATTTATCTGCTTTAAAAAACTAACTGCACAGCCTTCATGGTAAAACGCACAAATGAGGTGTCGCGAACCTCATGTAAAAAGAGACCTTTCATAGGTCTCTTTTTTTACTTTCCAACTTTTCACACATACACTATATCACAGACCCATACTCTCATTCTCTCTCATCTTTATAATTTTTAGATTGATACGCTTGCAACGCTTTGCCATGGATTCTATATACATGCTGTATAGAGTATCCCATATCATCCGCCACTTGTTCCCAATTCTTCTGTAGCACGTAATATTCAATCAGTACAGCTCGCAACACATAACTATCAATGTTAGCTATTTTTTGTCGTATTTCAGTACGCAAATTAATTAGCTGGTCCCATTCTCTGTTTGCTTTATCAAGCAGTTCAGTCAAGATTGCAATCTTGTCTGCTATGTCTTGATGAGAGCCGCCCGACACTCGTTCTGCACTGTAATCAACTGCGTGTACAGAATAAATATCTGCTCTGCATCGTGCGATTTCTAGTTCTGTGCTGCGTAAAGCTTTATCTATTTGCCTGATCTGTATTAGCTCTTCTTTTGCTGTCACTGAAACACCTCCATTACATAATTTTATGCGGACATTCACCGCCTTCGCATTAGCTCCCTCTTAAACCATTCAGCCTTTTCGATGTCTTCTACAATTTTCTACGGATTCTTCAATCCTGCTCTCATTCTGTATTTAATTAAGTTACCTTTGCACCAGCCATTGTATTCTTCTTCTGTCAACAACATACGAACGATTTCTTTTGCTTCTAACCCGTCCCACACTTCATAATGCTTCGGATGATTGACTACATCAACCGCCATGTTTTCATCTGCAGCAACGTTTCCATTTTCTTCTGTACAATTTATCTTCAAATCGTTTTCACCGTCCTTCTTGCCAGCAAATTTTGATTTTTTAGACTGATATTGTTCTCGTTTTATTCTTCTGTTTCCCTCTTCATAGCATTCTTGCGAACAATATTTCTTGTTATATAGCTTCGTAGTAAACGTATTTCCACAAATCGGACAACATCTTACATATCCTTTTTTCTCTGATTTAGCAGTTTCTAACTGCTTTTCATATGCATCTTTACAAGAATCACAATACATATAATTTCCCGTCGATGTAGTAAATTTCTTACCGCACCGTTGACATTTCTTTTCCATAGTTATTCCTCCTTATATTTATCGATACGAGCTTTCAGGGAAGATAATAAATAACTTTGTGCTTCTTCTTTTAAGCCTATGGCCTTTAGTAAATCCTCATCCCGCGTACCTTCACATATTAAATGATGAATAATTACCTTTTCTTTCTGTCCCTGCCTGTGCAGTCGTTTATTCGCTTGTTGATACAATTCCAAGGACCAGTTAAGACCAAACCAGATAACGTGATTTCCGCCATCCTGTAAGTTAAGTCCATAAGCAGCAGAGGCAGGATGCGCTAATAAAATATCAATCTTTCCGTCATTCCACGCCATTTCTTCTTTGGCACCAGTTAACTTTTCAACTCGTAGCTTCGTATTAGCTAGGGCTTTTTCTAATCGATATAGGTCATGCTGAAAGTTATAAAATACTAACGCATGTTTCCCATTTAGCTGTTCAACCAACTCCATAAAAGCTTCTATCTTACAATTATGAATTTCATGTACATGCCTATCCTCATCATAAACTGCCCCATTAGCTAACTGTTGTAACTTATTCGACAAAGCCGCTGCACTAGCAGCATCAATATATTCTGCATTCTCCACCTCAAGAACCATAGTACGTTCTAGCTCTCGATACGCCTTTTCAGCTTTACTCTCTAGTACAATGGGGATTTCATCAATAACCACATCGGGTAATTCCAAATAATCCTCCGACTTCATAGAAATACAAATATCAGATATCGCATTACTAATAGCTTGGCTGGCGCCTTTTTTAAGATCATAGGAATAAATCACATGTCCATCTGTCTTACCTGGATTGAAATATCTATCACGAAAGGCATAATAATTTCTCCCCAATCGTGCGCCTTGATCTAACAAATATACTTGCGCCCATAAATCGCCTAGCCCATTTGGTGAAGGTGTGCCCGTTAATCCTATCATGCGGCTAATATGTGGTCTAATCGCTTTTAATGATTTGAATCGTTTAGCACTATGACTTTTAAAACTACTCATCTCATCAATAACCACCATATCAAATGGCCAAGCGTTCTTATAGTAATCGACTAGCCAACTTACATTCTCACGATTGATGATATAGATATCAGCAGGCGTACACAATGCCTTAATCCGTTTTTTTAGCCCCCCGAGTACGCTCGAGACTCGCAAGTGGGATATGCCATCCCATTTTTCTATCTCACGTTGCCAAGTAGCCTCCGCCACTTTCTTAGGTGCTATCACGAGAACCTTACTGACGGCAAACCGCCCATACTTTAATTCATTGATAGCATGTAATGTGATTGCTGTCTTACCTAAACCCATATCTAGGAAAAGGCCCAACGCGGGCGTATCCAAGATACGATGTAGACAGTAATCTTGGTATTTATGGGGTATGAATTTCATTCGCTATCTCCTTCAAATACCGATCGACTTCCTCCGCACCGTATAATACGGATACATGTTGATCTAATTTAGAAAGCCGTTCTATTTGTACTATCTGACTTTTAGACAGTCTTCCTCTCTCCGTTTTAAGTTCTACAAACTCAACATGGCCACCTGGAAGAACGACCACCCTATCTGGCACACCTATGTTTCCAGGTGACACCCATTTATACGCTCGACCGCCCAAGGCTTTTACCCCTTTTACTAAACGAGCCTCGATCTGTTTCTCTAACACGAAATGATCCACAACTCCTTTCTAAAAGTTATCCACAGGCCAATTATATGGATGCAACATTTTCTATACTATCTATATAGAGATATTAGAATTAGGTGCATTAGGTAGAGTATATATCGCCTAATTACCTATTTCTATATCTACTATAAGAAAGAATGTAGAGAATGTTGACAACTACTATAAAGCCTTATGATTACTGTATTTATACGTCAACATTCTTGTCAGCATTCGTGGTATTTGTCAACATTCTCAATTATATTTTTATTTGAGAATGTTGACAAATTTATAAATGTTGACACCTATTTTTCAGACTTATCCACAGGTTTAACTTTCATCATAAACCCTCTTTGTCTACCGTAAGGTCCAAATCTACCTGTCGTAATCCTCTCTAAACTATCCATGTTTGCCAAGATTTGGTTGATCTCCCTAGCATCTGATTTTTTCATGTAGTTCGGATGACCGCCAAAGCACTCTACCCATACCTCAATAGCACACACCCTATCACGAGGTACGAGCTCTGCGTTATTAATCCTCATAGTACCCGCCCAAAATTGGCGGCGCATATCGATGGAAAGAGCAGCATAATTACTAGGCACTGGCTTTTCTATAAAATCATATACCATACCTTCTTTGATAGACGCTTCGCGGTGTGCTTCTTGGGCGCTCTCTGCTAACACTTTCAATTCGTCGGTTTCCATATATAACGCTTCGCCTATGTAGTAGTATTGAAGAGCCTCTGCCCACAACTGGTCAACTTCGCCCTCTAAGGTATCCCACACGCTCTTGCAAGGTTGGACCACGCCAACTTCGATTGGCCAAAAACGCCTATTCCCCGTAAGATCACGTAATACCTCATGATCGTTAGACGTGCCCCAGAAAGTACACTTGCGGGGATATCGTGCAGTCCGTCGACCATAGGCTTGGCGGTAGATATCGTCACATTTCGATAAGAACTGCTTAACAACGTTCATCTCCGACTTGGAATAAGACGCCATTTCTGCTAACTCATTAATCCATATTCCCTGAATCATTTCGGCAGCATCCTTACCATCAAAAGACTGTAAGGAATCACTGAACCAGTTAATACCGATTGTTCGTAGAAAGGTCGATTTGCCAAACCCTTGAGGGCCAATCAGAATAGGTACATAGTCCCATTTAGTGCCTGGCTCATAGACACGGGCCACGGCCGCTACAAAAGCCTTTCTAGCGACGGCTCTTGTATAAGGCGTATCTTCTGTTCCTAAATAATCAACTAACACCGTATCCAGCCTAGGCGTATGATCCCAATCAAGGCTATCCAGATAATCTCGTACACGATTGACCTTATTCTGCTGGGCTACTAAGGTGACAGCATTCATAATCTTAGTATCTCCCGTAATGTCGAATTTATCTTCCAGATACCATTTAATACCAGCATCATCGCTATCATCCCACAGACGTTCACTTAGCGTAGGATTCCAAGGCAATGCGCCCATAGCAAGGCCGCGTACAGAAAATTCATCCAGTACAATTTTTCCCGTTAAGACAGGGTCAAAATTAAGAATACGAAGAATGTTATCTATCGTAGGGCGAACCTTACCATTCTCGTTTCGTTTTAGTTCAGCGTGCTTTTGCCAGTCGAGAGACGTCTCCGCTTTCAATTCGATAGCACAATCAGAACGATGCGTGCCGACCATTTCGAACACGTCACTCGCCTTCATACGGTCTTTTTCGAGTTCAATAGCGACAGCCTCGTCACCTCTGGCTAGCTTACACATTTCAAGATAAGACGGAACACGGTTAATAGGCGTACCGTCTTTAACTTCGACATCCAAATCACCGAAACGATGTAACCGAACAAGATCAAAGGCATTCACTAACGTATGACATATGGGGTCTGTAGCGTGGTTAGAGTAAAGGAACAAACCATTATCATATACCACAGCCCCCGCTACCGTTGTGCCCCCCGTATAGGTAAAACGATCGTCTTTATCAGTAGGTTCGTACGCATGAGGAATAAATTTCTCCATCGCCTCTTCAACACGATACATCCTGCAGAAGGCGCCGACTATACCTTTCTTAGTCGTGGGGTCTTCCGCCTTAGCTCGTGCTACCCTAGGCCCGTCTTCGACACCTGGAATAATAGGCCATGCACCAACATCATGCCAATCCTCATAAAGACCTAGAATACCATCCGCCGACACAAACAACCTATCATCGTATTCGAATACATATTGACTATCTTTCGAGCACGACGGCCAATACATAAGCCGAGATGCTTCAAACGTCGTCGCATCGCACGCTGTCATATCGATAGCCGAGGCAATCTTACGAGCAATAGGCTCATATTCGTCCGCCGATACAGCCCGATCTAAGGGGATAACGATACGAAGCCTAGGGCAGTGTTCCGCGTGGGAGCGCGTCGAGTAGATAGCATACGCACACCCAAGCGCTGCCACCTTACGGATAATATCGTTAGTACCACCAGCAGGGATTGTATCGAGATCCAAGGTAATCAGATCACGACTGAGAACCTCCGAGGACTTACGGCGACTACCTTTGAGTGCGCCACCTACAAAACCACCTACATCCTTTAGCTTAGCCTTTTCAGCTTTCGATAGACGACTATACGCCTCAAAAGTTTCAGTGGTACGAATCGGTGTGCGGAGCCTATCCACGAGTTCCGACCACATGATATCTGACCGTTGCCAGTCAGTGGATAGTCGGCTCTTGCCGATAGATACAGTTAGTAGTCTATCGTTTTGCAATGATAGCCCCCCTTTCTAATCTTTCATATAATACGGACTCGTAAATCCCGCAGCGTTGAGCAGTAGCCCCTCCGCCCATGACGGCGTTTGGCACATAATCCTGTTAACATGGTCAAGGCCTTTTTCTTTTAGATCACATGTCGGCACTTCTAATACCACCTCATCATGGATATGCATTAAGAGTCGATAGCCTTCTGCGTTAAGCCGTTCAATCGCTTCTGCTAGGCAATCACGAGCAACGGCTTGGGTAATATTTTCAACGAGTTTACCGCCATAGGTTGATAATGTGCACCACCGCCCCACAGTAAGTCCTTTATAGTGAATAGCTTCCCTGTCAAACTTATTTACCTGTAAATGAGGTTCAGGGTAATATAGCTTTCGTCCGCTAGGTAATTCTATCGTTAAGAATGTGAGTCCATATGAGGGGTCACATTCTTTTCTAAACGTAATGCCGTGCGGTAAGTGAACTATCTCCGCATCTCGGACAGCACGAATGGCAGCGTCTTCACAAGCGTACCAAAAATTACGAATATGAGGTGACGCCGTGCGCCACTTAGCCACGATGTCAGGCAGTTCTTCTTCCGTAAGTCCCATTTTAAGTGCCCCCATAGCTATCAGCGCATTAGGCCCCCCTTGATAACCCAGGGCGAGCTCGGCCACTTTGCCTTTTTGTCGTAAGTGGCCATTGACCCCATGCTTTTCTACAGGTACATGGAACATAGCGGATGCCGATGCGCAATAAATATCACCGCCATTCGCAAATACAGCTTGACGCCATTGTTCGCCCGATAGCCAGGCGATTACCCGCGCCTCGATAGCGGAGAAGTCAGTCACAACAAGCGAGTAGCCTTCTGGTGCTATAAAAGTAGTTCGTATGAGTTGAGACAGCGTATCCGATACATCTCCATACAGAATAGATAACCCTAAGCGGTCACCAGCTTTAACCCTGTTTCGTGCTACATCGAGAGGCTCGATATAATTTCTAGGTAAATTCTGTACTTGTACGAGTCGCCCCGCCCATCGTCCAGTACGGTTGGCTCCGTAAAATTGAAGCAATCCACGCACACGACTATCCGTGCACATAGCGGACACCATAGCTTTATACTTAGTTACAGAAGACTTAGCCAACTTGCTTCTAATCGACAAAACAGTCTTAGCCGTATCGTCGGCCATACCAAGTGCATCCGCAACGCTAGTCTTAGTCAACGTATCCATAGACACGTTAGTATTATCGTTGAGCCAAGCGAGCAGTTGATTACGACTGTTAGGGTTATCTAACCCCGTTAACGCAATAGCCTTATTGGTAAGCTCCGTCTTCTCTTCATCATCAATGGCCAAAGCCCCGTTAATGAGATCTGTATCGACGGCAATCCCTCGTAGGTTCATCTTATAATCTGTTACCCACTGCGCTTGTACAAAATCAGGTACAGGAAAAGCGGAAAGCCGTTTATAATCTTCCATTTCTGTTACCACATCCTGCACACAGTACGCTTTGAACAGATTCCATTTATCCACGTCATGATGCGGAAGATTTCTTGTTCGTTGTCCATTGGATCTAGTAGCTTTACACGGAACACAAAAATAGCGAATAAGCGCTTTACCCGTTGCTAATTTCTTTTTATCGTCTGGAATATGTAAGGCCTTACCTAATGCAGCAAGCCCCGCAGGGTAGCCAAGGTATAGGCCATGAAGCATAGTGCATCGCCATTGATCAACTGACGTAGCATAGCCCGCCTTGGTCAAACAAGTAATTTCAAACGCAGCATTATACGCATGCTTGATGACAGATGCATCATTTAATGCGTTGATTATCTCCTGTGGGAGCGTTTCCCCATTTGCGAGGTCAACGATCTGTACAGGGCCAAAATCAACACTGTACGCGAACAATAATATGTCAAAATTAGGGGTGTCCACATATTTGAATACCCCTCCTTTGACTATATCATTGTCCGAGAACGTTTCAATGTCCACGGACAAATGTTTCATGACCGCCTCCTAAAATGGATCCGCAGGAGCTCCCACAGCACTGAACACAGAAGAAGCAGAAGGAGCGCTACCACCAAAGGACTCGCCATCCGCTACTTTTTGTACGGGTCCCAGACCTGCAGCAATACCTTTCTTGCCCGAGTACAAATACGGATAGAAATTCACAGCCACATTATAGTAAGCGCCAGAGTACACCTCAGTAGGTGACAAGATTTTTTGCATTTGCCCGTTTACCACTTCAATCGGTAATTTAGACGATGCCGTAAATACCCAGTGCCCTTTACATTCAGCCCCAAACGGTTCACCGTTCGCTTTAAGCCCATCACCATCATGGACAGGGTGAGGAACCTGTACAGGTGCTACGCCATTCCATTTTTGCGCTTTCCCTTGTTCAACTGCAGCAGCAATAGCAGCATCAAGTTGAGCCTTACCTGCTGTATCGGCTTTCGGTAAAAGAATCGTCATTGAATATTTAGCCTTTTGGTCAGGTTGTGCTGCGTAAGGCTCCATAATATGAACATAAGAACCGCGAATGTTTTGAAGTACGATATTTGTTGCCATGATGTTATTCTCCTTTAACTACTGTAAATACGTCAGAAGCAGACTGTTGATTAGTGATTGCCTCCCGTTTATCGGATACGGGAACCAATGTAGGCTTCCCTTCTGATTTAATGATGTAATCGCCTACTAAGGCGTTAAATTCTTTCTGGCCAACAACTTTTTCAGCTTTGGCCAACGTTAGCGGCGTACGCTCATATAATATAGCCTCATCGATACCGTTCCGCATCAGCACGTTGAACGCTTCGTCCATATCCGTAAAAGAACGAGTGCTACGACCAGCTACAGCTTTATACCCGTTAACGTCTTCACCGTTAAGGCATTTCGTAAGTGCCAATTCCTTGATCTCTTTCATCCACTTATCCATACCCTCTGTTAGTCCGATGTACCCCGCTAGATCATCGTTCGTCATGAGCCGTGGGTCGTGTCTAGGCATGCGAGCAACTTTAGTATAGTGTTCCGCCCGTGCCTTACATTCAACTTTTGCATTACAAAATCGGCACCAGTCCCCTGCCTTACATGCAATAGCCCCCTCAAAGGCCTCTTGCGCAATAGGCTTAATGGACTCTCCCCACGCACGGAGATCATCCGCTGTAGTTGCCCACTCACTAATATTGTTCAGCCTAGGCTGTACGATAGTGAGTTTGACCTTAGTAATACCCCCATAGATAAGTGCGTAATCGTGCATAGCACCTAGGGCATAAAGTTTCATCTGCGGGTTATCCTCGGCATCAACCGCTACACCTTTACCATACTTAAAATCAACCACATGAAGTTCGTCGCCTAAAAAGATAAGGCAGTCCGCCGTACCAAACCCCTCTGGCACATACTCTGAAAAGTCGACCCGTTTCTCGGCCACGATAAAAGGGGCTACCGCAACGGAGAGTGCCACCTGATTTACGTAATCAAGGTAGGTGTCCGTATGGCGCATCGCTTCCTTTTTCCACTCTTCTTTCTCGGCCGTATCGGTTAATTTATTGATACGACGAGTACAGGTAGCCTTTGTAATATCCCCTTTGTAGGCCAGCACCTTTTGTTCTGCGATAGCGTGAGCGTACGATCCCTCTCTAGCAAAATCCGACGTCGTATCAGGGAACGTTTCACATAAAGAAACACTTCCAGGACAGTTAAGCCATCGATAAGCACTGCTCGCTGATAATTTTGCATGAGCTGTCATATGTGTGCCCCCATTTCTCTAAGTTTAACGACCAAAGCAGGATAATGCTCCTTGCCTAAGAATGAAATCGACTGTGCCCCAAAACTCTGTACAAGAGCGGATAGTTCAGCTTGTTTCCCTTGGTCAAGCAGTGGGGCACACGCTGCCATAATTTCTTCAAGCTTATACGTAGGTGGTTCAGCCGTTGGAAGTCCAGTAGTAGCCGTTACCATTTCTTCTACAGGGCTAGGCGCTTCAACCGCTGGCGTAGCTGGTGCTTCAATGGCAGGTGCTGTTGTTACTAAATCGCCATCGTTCGTGTCAGAAAAACGTGCGCCTACTACCTTTTCTGCTAAGCCTTGAATTTCTTTTGTGATTTGTTCTGCTGAATCAGCAGTAATCTTTATTTCAATCATTGCGTTTCTTCCTTTCGGTCTGATAATATGATATACTTTTGGTGGATATATGATTGAGTCTCCTTTTACAAGGGGGCTCTTTTTTTCTACTTGCAATATAATCACGTCCTTTCACTTAATAACGGTACAGTGTGATAACTTGGCCAGGGCGAATCACTACGCCACTCATACCGTTAATCTTTTTCACGTTAAATACATACTCACGAATATCTACATCATTTGATACGTTTTCTTCAGCAATACTCCACAACGTATCCCCCGCTTTTACCGTATAGTCATAACGGATTTGATACTTAGGGGTACTAAGTGTATGCATAGCAAAACCAGCCAGTGCCACCACCACTACGATTATCCCTACTAGCAATGCCCCCTTTTTCATCGGATACCTCCTATACATTTTTAAGAATAAGTCGGATTTCTTGACCGACCTCTAGGCGGTCTTTGAAAGTTTCAGCAGCTCTAAAGTCTTCCATGTAGACCTGTACCATTTCCTGGTAGATGGAGGCTTTTACTGTTAAAGGTTTTTCTAGGTTTTCACGCCAAGGCTTTACGACGAGCACCTCGCCATCTTCGCCTTGCATAATAAATCCCCGTTGCCCCATTCGATATTTCATCGTCCGAATCGCACTTTCTGATACATCTAACGCCTCCGCTGCTTCAGAAATTAGTACATGTGGATTATCCACATACAAGTTGTACAACTGTTCCATTTTTGAATTTTTCATAGCACCATTTCCTTTCCTAACTTGTCCCGCATGAAATCTTGTAACGCTTTCGGATAAATCCGATACGCATACCGCCTCTTTCCTTCTGCCTTACTTGCTACCCCGAATGGGTACTTATCCTGCCGTAATCCGACACGTAAGAAGTCAATATCCCAACCTAACATCTTTGCTGCTTGAGCTACCGTAATGTTTTCCATAACTACCATCCTTTCTATTTCATCTTATTTTTATTGATATAATCACCTTGAAAGTATCCACACTAATGAATGAAGTTGAAGTTGTTTATTATGGCAACTATTAATGCTTAAATTATTTTGATGAAAAGAGTGCAATTGCAATTGTGCTCTTTTCTTATCTCATCCGCTTTTTCTACGATTTCATTCAACTCTGATAATGTACTGCTAGCATCGATTTTAACTATTAATGTATCTTCCCTAATACAATTTGCTTTTGGTCTATCTTCTTCATCAGTATGTCTATTTATATCTCGACTACCGTTTTGGTACCCGAGGGTGTCAGCAAATATGCTGTTTGTGAATATTTTTAGTTCGTTCATGTGTATCGCTCCTTTCTTTGTTTTGTTGTTTACTAAAAGTAGACTAAAAAGGCAAACGAATATCATCAATAGTAACTGAATACAAATTACAAAGTTCTTTCAAATTACCTAGGTCAATCTCTGTTCTTCCATTTTCCCAGTTATTAATAGTATTTTTAGATTTTTTTAACGCTATAGCAACATCTTCTTGCGATAGATTCGCATTCGCTCTAGCGGCTTTTAACGATATTTTTAACCTGCTCAATATTATCACCTCCGTTTCACAATTCATATTTTAGTTTACTTTTAGTAGAATGTCAATACTAAAAGTAGAATTTTTTTGATTTTAGTATTGCTTTTGTTTACTTTAAGTATTAATATGTATTTAAGAATACTAGCTTATAAAAGAAAGGAGTATTTTTATGACAACAGACTTTAAAAAAGTATTTGCTAAAAATTTAAGCAACCTACTTTCTATAAATAAAAAAACACAAACTGATTTAGTAAATGATTTAAAGCTAAATAAATCCACTGTATCAACATGGATAAATGCAACTAAAATGCCAAGAATGAATAAAGTTGAACAATTAGCTAGCTATTTTGGAGTTGAAAAATCAGATTTAATAGAAGATTCATCATTATCAAGGCATGCTGTTAGTACTGACACTATCAACTTTCACCCCCGCGTAGGGGTAAAAATCCCAATTCTCGGTGAAGTGGTAGCAGGTACACCAATTAGTGCCATAGAGGACATATTGGGGTATGAAGAAATTACACCAGAAATGGCAGCTACGGGAGATTATTTTTGTCTAAAGGTCAAAGGGGCAAGCATGGAACCTCAGTTATTCGAGGGCGATATATTAGTCATTCGCCAACAGTCCGATGTCGATTCAAACGAGATCGCCGTCGTGCTTGTAAATGGTGACGAAGCCACAGTAAAGCAAATAAAAAAAGCCACGTCTGGTATCACCTTAATCGGCTACAACGTGGCTGTATATCCCCCTCGATTTTATTCAAACAAAGAAATACAAGACCTACCCGTCACCATCATCGGCAAAGTGGTTGAACTGCGTAGGCCGTTTTGATAAACTATCCGTTCAAGTCTTGAAGTGTTAAAAATTAAGTGAATAGCGTATGAAAACAGTGGCACCTAACTTCTAACCATTTCGCTGACATGGGCGGAATGGTTGAAATTGGGATTCCTAATGGCTTAGAGTTCCTAAAATTTAAATAATTAAAGTGTAAGCGAGGATTTATGACAAAAAAAAGAAATTTGAGAAATGAAACGTATTAATTTTAGATAAAAAGGAGGTAAATCTATGACAAAAAGGGCGTTTCTAACACCCAAAGAACAGATAAAGCATTGTGAAGAGAAAGGAATCCAATTTAATAAAATTTCAAAATCAAAAGCAATCATGTATTTAGAAGACAATAATAATTATTTCAAACTTCGCTCTTTTCGCAAAAACTACGTCAAGGATCCAAATCTAGGAAAATATACTAACCTTGATTTTGCTGACTTAATCGACTTAGCAATCATTGATAACCGACTAAGACGAATTTTATTAGAAATGTCACTAAGTATTGAGCATTTTTCTAAAGTCCACCTCTTAAAAGTATTACAAGAAACAGGTGAAGATGGCTATGCAATCATCCAGGATTATGTTAGCCAATTATCTCAATCAAATAAAAAAAGACTTGAATCAGACCTAAAGAAAAATAAGAACAGCACCTATTGTGGCAATCGAATATATGTCACCTAATATATTCGATTGCCCTGTTTGGGTGTTTATAGAAGTTATATCTTTTGGTCAATATTTACACTTTTACGAGTTCTATTCTAATAGATGTCCTGATAGTTTCCATCAAAAAAAACTACACTCTCGACTATATCTTATGCGAATCGTAAAAGATTTAAGAAATGCCTGTGCCCATAATAACTGTATCATTAATGACCTTAGAGCACCGCTTCCACAAAATATTACGCCAAACTTACAAGTTACCAACGCATTGGCTAATATGGGAATATCAAAACCCGTCCGTAGAAAGCATTTAAGACGTGTTGTATTCTATCAAATTTTAGTTACATTTTACACACATATAGACATTGTCTCTAGTCCTGGTGTTCACAATCATATTACGCATGAATTACAAGAGTTTAAATCACGACTTTACCGAGATAGCAGCTATTCTAAAAATGATATTATTAACTCAACTTTTAACCTTTTTATAAAACTTATTGACAACTGGTTCAATTTAGTATAAGATACAGCTACAGAGAAAAAGTATTTATTACTTTTGCGAGAGCGGTATCGAAAGATATCGCTCTTATTTTTTTACCTTTATCATTAAACTAAAAAATCCCCACCCTGCGCCAACAGGATGAGGGAAAATTGAATACAATACCTGGAACAGTACCGCATCAACCAGTAAGTAGTTGAGAAAGCTAAAATTGCTTGTGATTTCAGTAGTATTCTGGTGTCTATGCATTTTGTTGACGTCAACAAAATGGTAGAAATTGGGATTTCCAATGGCTTAGAGTTACTAAAATTTAAATAAAGTTTAAGTTTTGCATACTAGTCATACACTCCCTAAAAATATTGACAAGTTAATAGAAGAGAACGTATAATAAAAGTACAAATTGGGCTTGATTCCCAAAAAACAATTTATACTTTGTCAGCAATGACAAAAAGCAAAAAGACGTTCTCTAAATGAACGTCTTTTTTGTTTTGATTTAACTCAATTATATAAAAATGATTTACTTACACTACGATAGCAAAAAGAAAAAAGCCCCTAAGAAGAAATCGACCAAGAAATCTAACAAATAGGGACTTAAGTACAGGCGGAGGCGAAAGCCTCCCCACCTGTATGTATTATACCATAAAGGAGACATACTATGAAACGATATTTACCAATGATTGTATTAGCAATTGCTATGACTTTTATTTTTGATTGGAACAAGCATATGATTGAAGTTGCCATTTTCTATGCCGTTTGGGGCTTTATCATGGGAAGGATGTGGAAATAGTGAATGCACTTCATGAGGTCTTAACATTAAAAGAAGCAGCCGAACTTTGGCATGTTTCCGCCAACACATTAAAACAAAAATGTATCGGTAGGGTAAAGGGGGATTTGGCTTTCACTAAAGAAGAATGTCGCCAATCAGGTAAGACGTGGCTTGTTACGCGTGCCTCTATGATTAGATTGTACGGTGAAGAGCCTAAACCAATATGAAGTAAATGATATTTTACGATACTTTATATACACTTAAGTTTCTAAAAATGCTATTTTAAATACTTATTTTATATTAAGTATTCAAAATTACTATTTTAAAAACTTAATCCAATACATCAAATATAAGTTTTTTGAGTTATCCACAACTCACAAATAGAATAAAAAAACAGTACACATGAAAGGAGCTGATGATATATGAGACGTGCTAACGGTACAGGATCCGTATACAAACGATCTGATAAAAAACGACGTAAGCCGTATATCGCAGTAATTACGATTGGCACTAACCAGGAGACAGGCAAGCCGATTAGAAAATCACTAGGGAGTTTCGAGAAGGCTACAGAAGCGCGTAGAGCTATAGATCAGTACACCGCAAATCCTCAACAATTTATGGCCAAAGATATTACCTTCGGCAAGATGTGGGATTTAATGATTAAACAGAAGGAGAACCTCGGAGTCTCCAGTGCAGCTAATTATAACATGACAAAAAATCGTTGTGGCCATATTTGGAATATACCGATACAAAACCTAAAACTGATACACCTACAAGACATCGTAGATACGTGTGGCCTATCGTCCGCCAGTAAGCGCCAAATGAAAGTCACATTGAACGCCGTGTTTAGCTTAGCCTACGCAAACGACTATATCCAAAAGAACTATGCGGAGTTGATTCAGCTTCCCACATTAGAAAAATCTAACATACATAAGCCGTTCACTTCGGAGGAAATGCAAATTCTATGGCAACATACGGATATAGATGTGGTATGCATGAACCTTTGCTACTGCTACACAGGGGCAAGACCAATTGAGCTGATGGAAATGCGCGTGGAGAATGTCAATCTAACGGAACGATATATGGTTGGCGGGGTAAAGACCACAGCGGGCAAAAATAGAAAAATACCAATTGCCGACTGTATCTACTCATTTATTAAACGCTGGTACGAGGCCAAACGATTTCAAAGAAGATTCCTATTCCCTATCAACACCGCTTCAACGATGCGATATCAAATGGCCAAGATATGGCCAGAGATTGGAATCGGACCACACAGGGCCCATGACGGGCGCCATACCTTTATCACACTAGCGAGCAATTATGAAGTTGAAGAAGTATTAGTAAAGCGTATCGTAGGACACTCACAGGGTCGCAACGTCACACAAGATGTCTACACCCACAAGACACAAGACCAGTTATTAAGAGCCGTAAATTCTCTACCATTTGGCCCTGAAATGGTCATTGATCCACATGAAAAAGTGGTAGCAACCGCACGCAAAAAAGCATGAGGAGTGGTAGCAATAGGGTAGCAATAATTCTAAAGTATACCCTTTTAACCCCTTTTTACAAAACAAAGAACCCAGTAACCATGGTAGTTACTGGGCTCTTGATTTGTAATTAATTATTCAGCTGTAAATGGCAATAAAGCGATTGCTCTTGCACGTTTGATAGCTAATGTTAATTTGCGTTGATGTTTTGCGCAAGTACCAGAAATACGACGTGGAAGAATTTTGCCGCGTTCAGTCGTAAACCGACGAAGTTTAGCTACATCTTTATAGTCGATTTGGTCCAAATGATCTGCGCAGAAATTACAAACTTTTCTTCTTGGCTTTCTGCCTCTATCTCTTCTCATTGCGAAACCTCCTTTTAGAATTAGTAGGAGTCTTGACTCTCACTATTAGAATGGGATATTCTCATCCCCACTCGGTGTACTGAAACTATCGAAATTAGAGCTTCCTTCAAAGGAACCTGCATTCGCATCTAATGCTTGACCAACAAAGTTAGCCACTACTTCAGTTACATAGCGTTTTTGACCATCCTGAGTTTCATAAGAACGAGTTTGCAAGCGGCCTTCTACAAAGCAACGACTGCCTTTGCGAAGATTGCCTGCTGCTTCACCCAATTTACCCCAAGCAACGCAATTAATGAAAGCAGTTTGTTCTTTCACTTCATTTGTATTGGAGTCAACATATGTGTTAGTAGCTGCTACTGTAAATGTAGCAACAGCTCTACCATTTTTAGTAAAGCGAACTTCAGGATCACGAGCTAAATTACCTAGGATTTGTACAGAATTCATAATCTTTACCTCCTGGTTGAGTGATTAAGCTTCGCGCTTAACGATCAAATGTTTCAAGATCTCATCGTTGATTTTTATAACACGATCAATTTCTTTAATTTCAGCAGGATCTGCTTCAAAATTAATCAATACATAAAAACCATCAGTGAATTTTTTCACTGCATATGCAAGACGACGCTTGCCCCAACGATCAACCTTTTCTACTGTGCCGCCTACACGAGCGATTAAAGCCTCAACTTTTTCAACTGTTACATTGATAACTTCTTCTTCGGCTGGTTTCACAATAAACATGACTTCGTATTTATTCATACAAAATCACCTCCTCTTTCGGACTAATGCCCCTATCTTTCATAGGGGTAGGAAGTGCTTACCATCAATAAGCTTTTTAATTATACAGCATTTACCCCTTATCGTCAAGAAAAAGCCTATTAGTAGCTAGTTATCTATCTGTAGTCGTCAATCATTTCTAATAAGACCACGCTAAACAATACGTATAAAACAACTAGTCATTCCACAGTAATAAACAAGACATTTTCAAGCGTTCTCTCATGTTATAGCATTTCTTAGGAGAATGCTAAAATAGGCGATATAATTAGTAAAATACCCGTAGCAATAATTAAATATAAGGATACACCTTTTAATTCCTGTAAAATAGGTACGCGATATACTAAATACGCGGGAATCAAACATCCTACCAATCCAAAAATAGGACTACAAATTGAGGTAAAGCTTAATACTGGTGCATTCAAAATGATAGCGCCCCAGGACATTAATACAGAAAACACAAGAATACCAAAAGATACAATCCGTGTAGATATTTTATCTTCTGCAATCACTCGCTTTAATGCATTCATAGCCAATCCTTGGCATGCTTCACGGAACCCTAAAAATACGCCAAAGAATGCTGTAACTACTGCAAATATATTTAAAATTAAGCTCATAATCTTAACAGATTCGCCAGGAATCCCCTTTGCAGCTAATGCCAAAGCAGATATATTATTTTCATACGCCATAACCGCTTGATCATGTCCCATCGCTAGGGTAAAAGATATAGCATAAAAGAATACGACAACAAACAAAATACCAAATGCAATATTCATAGCTCGCAACGCCTTATGACGGGCTACTTCGATTGACTTATTATGAGATCGATACGATATTACCATAGGGCTAAGACTTTGTAAAAACAAAATCGAAGTCAATGTGAATGGCAACATAATAATTGTTTCACGAATCAAATAGGAAATATCCGGTAAAGCGCTAATATTTGAAAAGTCCCAATGTTGAATCATTAAAAATCCCAATACAGCCACAACGCCCAACTTGGTCAATACCATAAACGTTGATATCTTAAAAAGTGCTTTTTCACCGCTTGATGCTAAGGCTACCAATAGACAAATAATAACTAATCCATATAAAGGATTATGTGCTAGTGACTGTTGTGTAATACCAAAGGTTACTAAAAATGATGCACTATCATTATTAATCGCTGTGGAATACACAAAAATCCAAATGATTAACATTAAGAAATATAGTATACCTAAGAAAAATCCCCAATTTTTACCTAAGTAATTTCCAATCACACTTGGATAGTCCTCACATCGTGGCGACTTAGCCAAAGTGTTGATAAATAATCGTTGAAACAAATATATGGCTGGATATCCAATAATAGACGATAGCAAAAACACCCAAATACCAGCTAACCCCACTTTCACTGGTAAAAATACAATGCCTGCACCAATTGCCATACCAATACTGAGAATAACCCATCCCCAGTCCATACCGTCAAAAGCAATCGCTTTCTTCCATTCAGCCTCTGACATACCTGCCTTTTCCCAAGGCAACTCTTTCTGTTTTGTTCTTAACCTACTTAGTGTTTCCATCTCTTTTTTCTCCTTCCAATTAATAAACATATATTTTGATTGGTATGTCTATCATATCATTATTACTTTCATTTATAGAAGAAAAATATATAAAAGAACTATATATAATACGCATATATATCATATAAAAATTATATAGATTAAAAATTTTACTTTGATAAAAATTCTGATGCTTCTGTTTTTATCTTGTAGTCCCTCCAAGTCCATAGTATAATGTTATCGATTATACAGTAGTTACTTATAATAATAGATACAAAGGAGTTTTATTATGGCATATGTAAATGAAAATTATTTAAATTTGCAAGGGTCTTATTTATTTGCAAATATTGCTCGCAAAGTAAGCGACTATAGCGAAAAACATCCTGATGCGGATATTATTCGACTTGGCATCGGAGACGTGACACTACCTCTAGTTCCTGCTGTGATTCAAGCCATGCATAAAGCTGTTGATGAAATGGCTAATGCCGATACATTCCGTGGTTATGGGCCAGAACAAGGTTATGAGTTTTTACGCCAAGCCATCGTAAATGGTGATTATGCACCATTAGGATTAGATATTTCCATAGATGAAATATTTGTGTCCGATGGGGCTAAAACAGATGTAGGAAATATTCAAGAACTATTTAGTGAAGACAATATTATCGCTATCACTGACCCCGTATATCCTGTCTACTTAGATTCTAATGTAATGGCTGGTCGTACTGGCAAAGCTGTAGATGGTATTTTTGAAAACGTTGTGTATTTACCAACACATGCAGAGAATAATTTTTCTCCTGACTTTCCTACCTCCCATGTAGATATCGTCTACTTATGTTCTCCTAATAATCCAACTGGCACAGTATTATCTCGCCAACGATTAGCTGAATGGATTGCTTACTGTAAAGAAAATGATACAATTTTAATGTTTGATTCTGCTTATGAAGCATTTATTAGCACCGAAGATACAGTGAAATCCATTTACGAAATTCCTGGTGCTAAGGATGTAGCTATTGAATTTCGTTCATTCTCTAAAACAGCTGGTTTTACAGGAACTCGTTGTGCCTATGCAGTAGTACCGAAGGAAGTAACAGCACGCACAAAAGATGGTAAACGCCAAGCATTACAACCTCTATGGAATCGTCGTCAATGTACTAAATTCAATGGCGTTCCTTATATTATTCAACGCGGCGCCGAAGCAGTGTATACACCAGAAGGTCAAAAACAAACACGTGCTAATATCGCCTACTACAAAGAAAATGCCCGTATTATCAAAGAAGGCTTAGAATCGATTGGCTTAACTGTATATGGTGGTGTTGATGCTCCATATATTTGGTTAAAAACACCAGGTACCATGACTAGTTGGGAATTATTTGATGTATTATTAGAAAAAGTGCATATCGTATCTACTCCAGGATCTGGTTTCGGTCCATGTGGTGAAGGATATTTACGATTAACTGCTTTCGGCAGCCGTGAAAATACTGTTCGTGCCGTCGAACGTATTAAAACATTGCGATTTTAATATTGATTACCCCTCTATAACACCAAATAAAAAATAAATTACAACTTTTAACAATGTAATCCCCTTACCGAAAAAGTACTTTCCTAATACAATGTATAGCATTACTAGGAAAGTACTTTGTCATATCTACCTTTCCTAACTATATCCTTCATATACTTCTTCCCAGTAATTTTGTATAATAAAAGTATTCACTAAGCATTAAAGACTAAAGGAGTGATATTATGAGTATTAAAATTGGTATTGTCGGATATGGCAATTTAGCACGCGGCGTTGAAACTTCACTACATTTACAGAAAGATATGGAGTTAGTCGCTATTTTCTCCCGTCGTAGTGGTATTACAAGTGTGAGTGGCGTACCTGTTTATGGTATGGATGAGCTACTTACTTTCAAAGGGAAAATTGATGTAATGATACTATGCGGTGGTTCAGCAACTGATTTAATGGAACAAACACCAATGGTTGCAAAACATTTTAACTGTATCGATAGTTTTGATACACATGCTAAGATTCCTGAACATTTTGCAAACGTTGACAAAGTAGCAAAAAATAATGGCCATACAGCCATCATTTCCTGTGGATGGGATCCAGGTATGTTCTCTCTAAACCGCGTATATGCAGAAAGTATTTTACCGCAAGGAACATCTTATACATTTTGGGGACGTGGTGTAAGTCAAGGTCACTCTGATGCGATTCGTCGTATAGATGGTGTGCTTGATGCCCGTCAATATACTTGTCCAAAAGAAAATTTATTAGATGAAATTCGTCATGGACAAACACCAACTGTTGACGCGTATACAGGGCACACTCGTGAATGTTATGTAGTTGCCGCAGATGGTGCTGATAAACAGAAAATTGAACAATCTATCAAAACAATGAAAAATTATTTTGTTGGCTATGAAACAACTGTACACTTTATTTCACAAGAAGAACTAGATACCCATCACAAAGGAATTCCTCATGGTGGCTTCGTCCTTCGTTCAGGGGAAACAAAAAAAGGTACTCGTCACGTAATTGAATACTCGTTAACATTAGACTCAAATCCAGAATTTACTGGTGCTGTACTCGTTGCTTATAGTCGTGGTTTATATCGTTTAGCTAACCATGGCGGAAAAGGAGCTTACACTGTATTTGATATTGCTCCTGCTTGGCTATCACCACATAGTGCTGAGGAATTGCGAGCTCACTCCTTATAAACAATGAATGATTCATTTAGTGAGGTACTGTCCTATGATAGTGCCTCACTATTATTGTATATACTAAGTCCCGATCGAATCATTGTTTCTTACAATGATTCATACCATGAATATCCATGTAGTCATTTCTTAAAATCGTTATGCTGCAGTATATAAGCATTACCAATCATAGTTTATTAAAACATCGATGTCTACCGCTTTCTAATGGTTTCATCTTGTTCATGTCCTGATAAAATTCTTTGACATACTAGCTAGCATACATACAATGATCATAGTAACGCCACAACACTACAAGCAATGTTTAGTATATCTATATATCATTAAAACACCATCTGTACATGCTTAAAAACACTAACTCACAAACTCTATCTAAATAATCACGATAAAGATATATATTTACACACAATATATGATATAATATATGTTCGTAAACAAATCTAATAAACAAATACTAATTTATTCTTTCATAATACTAGTCACTCTAGTCATTTACAATAACAAAGGTGGTAAAACATGAGTACAAATCTTGAAGTAGGTATTGTAGGTCTTCCTAATGTCGGTAAAAGTACATTATTCAATGCCATTACAAAAGCTGGTGCAGAAGCAGCTAATTATCCTTTCTGTACTATTGAGCCTAATGTAGGTGTAGTTGATGTGCCCGATGCACGATTACAAGTATTAGCCACTATGTACGCATCCAAAAAAATCATTCCTGCTGCCATGCGTTTTGTTGATATAGCAGGTCTTGTAGCTGGTGCTTCTAAAGGCGAAGGACTCGGTAATAAATTTTTAAGCCATATCCGTCAAGTTGATGCCATTGCCCAAGTCATTCGTTGTTTTGATGACCCTAACATTACCCATGTAGCTGGTTCTATTGATCCATTACGAGATATTGAAATCATTAACATTGAACTATGCTTAGCCGATTTAGATACTGTAGAAAAACGTAAACAACGCATTGAAAAAATTGCTAAATCTGGCGACAAAAATGCGCGCGCTGAAATGCCTGTCCTAGAACGTGTTATAGATAATTTAACAAACTCTACTCCAGTTCGTGCCATAGGCCTTACTGAAGAAGAACTAGATATGCTAAAAGAATTAAATCTATTAACAGCTAAGCCTTCTTTATTCGTGGCTAATGTAGCTGAAGACGAAGTAGCTGATTACTCGCAAAACGACTATGTAAAACGCGTACAAGACTATGCTGCTAAAGAAGGCTCTACTTGTGTTGTCGTGTCTGCTCGCATTGAAGCTGAAATTGCAGAATTATCCGATGAAGAAGCGGCTATGTTCTTAGAAGAAATTGGTCTCACTGAAAGTGGACTCGATAAATTAATCAAAGCTAGCTATTCCCTACTTGGACTCATCAACTATTTCACTGCAGGGCCTCAGGAAACCCATGCTTGGACAATTGTAAAGGGCACTAAAGCACCACAAGCTGCTGGTAAAATTCATTCCGATATTGAAAAGGGATTTATTCGTGCTGAAATCGTTTCTTTTGACGAATTAGCCGCTTGTGGCAGTGAAAAAGTAGCTAAAGAAAAAGGTCTTGCTCGCCTAGAAGGCAAAGAGTATATCATGCAAGATGGTGATGTAACCTACTTTAGATTTAATGTGTAATAACTACATCCCCTCTTATGTAAACGAAACTGTAATAAAATAGCATAAATAACCAGAGGCAAGTTGATGAAAAAACATCAACTTGCCTCTGGTTTTATCGTTTAATAAGAAAAAAATCTAAAAGGATCTTTTCATTAATATGTGATTATAAACAAAGCTACTTCCCATATATTAATAGCGAATTGGCAAAATCTCGCCAACTAGTTTTACTATTGAAATATCATTTTGTGCAAAGAAACAATCTCTTCTCGTTCCATTCTTTATTAACTATCTTTTTCTAATATACCATATCCATAAGATACGCTAACTATAGTTACATAAGATAGCTTTCATTAAGCACTAATTTTACTAGTAAACTATAGTAGCATCATCAAAACTATCTCTTTTCATATCAACTGTTTCGCCATATCTGTAACACCGTGTATAGACATCATGTCAATCCTACATGCCTCATGTTGTGTTCACAAATAAGAACTGATATCTACACTCTTATTACATACTCCGCCTATATAATGCAAGTACATCACTAGTAATAAAAAATAGTGTCATCCTAAGGAAGCCCCTATAGGGAATCATTGTTAATGCACATGTGAAAATTACTGGCATATAGACCTGTGGAACGATACCTTATAAATTAGCTTACTTTCACCACCATAAAGGTACTAGCAATTTCTGTGCGATAACGCAACTAGAAAATGATAAGTCTTAAATTTTAATTTTAGTAGCCAACCAAGCAGCGATAATACATTTCACAATATCTGTAGGAATAAATGGCGCAGACACAAGAAGGAATGCTGCCCATAGCTGATGAAGTCCCATGCCAGTGAATAACATATATCCTGCAATACCACCAATATGTACTAAAGGAATCGTAATGACAATCGAACGCCATGTGTATTGCCAGAAACTAGAAGTATGTCCCTTTAACAAGCTCAATACAGTATAGGCAATAGGCCAACTCAAAATATAGCCACCAGTAGGTCCAAAAATATTAGCAATACGACCACCCACATAGACAGGCACAAACGAGGCTAATATAACATACCCGGCTAATACAATAAATGCTTGTTTAGGTTGTAACATAAAACCTACTAAGCACATAATCAACGTTAACAATGTTGTCATCATGCCTGGTGTCAACGGATTCGGAAATGATAAAAATGCAGAAATACACATTAATGCTAATAATAATGCCATTTTCGTTAATGTTCGTACATCAATCATAGTTACCTCTTTCTATTAGGCATGTCATTCACATACCTTTCATCACAGTAATAAAAGTAATTAATTTGTCTCTCTTACCTATAGGATTATAACGATTATGATGTATAATCTATCGCCACAATTTTTCTAGGCCCCACACTGCCAATCATAGACGATGCGCTCCCTCTAATCAGAAAAGGTTCTCCTGCACATAATGCATGATAAAAACGCAACTTCCAGCGTCTAACCGTCGGTAATTCTTTATGTAAACGCTCTAATATAAGGCAGCCTGGCACAATATACGGCACTTGTCGATGAATGGGATTAGTATCACCTACATCATGAACGAAATCAATAATTTCATCTTTGGTGATTACCATTTGCTTCTCTATGAAAGTCCCCATTCTATGAGTATCATCAGTCACCTTACGAACGTATTCTTTCCTATTCAGTTGACTTGTCTCGCTTTGATGCTTCATCATCTGCACGATTAGCGTACCTTCATGATTAACAAGTTGAACTGAAATGAGTCTAGATGACTGTTGTAATATATCCCTTTGCAATTCATTGGAATCATGAAGAGATGTCCACTCTAGTCTCGTAATTACAATAGGATTATAAAAAGGTACCTCACATGTGGTTAATGCTTTAAACAAGTCACGCATGATATCACCTCTCTGTATGATTATAAATGACATGAATTATATAGTCAACTAATTCCCTATTTATTGTGTTAACAATAGGCCCCACTCATTCTCTATGTCTGCACTATAGGGTATATCAAAAACTGTAAAGATCTATGTGAGCACCCCTATGAATTCGATGAATCATTCGCAATAGTCTAGTATACCTACAATGAAAGTTTACTAAGAGTCCTCTTCATTTACGCCTATGCTGTAACAGATATAACTAGTGCCTGACTGCTGTATAGCAGTCAGGCACTAGTTATGAAAGTATTCTAAATAACAATTCTATGGTTTCTATACACTTTCATTCATACATTGGATCTATTTCCATCTACTATCAATCATGCTAACATGACAGAATTAAAAAGCACTTTATCCTTGAAAAATTAGTGCTTATAATCGCCAACTTACATTGGTAGCATTCATCGCCTTATCACGAAGTGTTTCTAAACGATTTAATGCACTATATAAGGTAGCATCTTCCTTAGCAAAATGAAACCGTACTAAGTGATGTACATCTTCATGAAAGAAACTAGAACCAGGTACAGTAGCAACGCCAACTTCTTGTGTCATCCACTCGGCAAAAGCCACATCGTCTGTGACGCCATATTCAGATACATCCATCATGACATAATATGCACCTTGTGGCTCTGTATAGTTCATACCAAGATTGTGTAGACCTCCTACGAATACATCTTTCATATGAGTATAATGATTTTGTAATTCTTCATAATAATCATCTTTAAAGTTAAGACCTACTACAGCTGCCTCCATCAATGGTGCTGCAGCACCTACCGTTAAGAAATCATGTACTTTTTTAACGCGATCTATAATTTCTGGAGAAGCGATTACGTACCCTAGGCGCCAACCCGTAATCGAATATGTTTTTGACAAGGAGTTACAAATAATAGTACGTTCCCGCATACCTGGCAATGTGGACATATATACATGTGTATTAGGTTTATATAAAATATGTTCATACACTTCATCAGTAATTACATAGGCATCATATTTAATGGCTAATTCAGCAATTACTTGTAATTCTTCAGCGGTAAATACTTTACCACACGGATTTGAAGGATTGCATAACACAAGCGCCTTAGCACCATCTTTAAATGCTTGTTCTAATAGATCCGCATCAAAATGAAAGCTCGGTGGTACTAAAGGAATATAAATTGGTTCTGCCCCAGATAAAATAGTATCAGCCCCATAATTTTCATAAAATGGAGAAAAAACAACTACTTTATCCCCTGGATTAGCAATCGTCATCATCGCTGCCATCATCGCTTCCGTACTACCACAAGTGACTACTATTTCACGATTAGGGTCAACCGTCATCCCCGAAAAATGAGCATGTTTTTTCGCTAATGCTTCTCTAAAATTTTGAGCGCCCCAGGTAATTGCATATTGGTGCGGACCTTCTAGGGCGACTTCTGCCAATCGATTGGTAATTTCTTTAGGTGGATCAAAATCTGGAAACCCTTGGGATAAATTAACAGCTCCATATTGATTAGCAATTCTTGTCATGCGACGAATAACTGAATCGGTAAAAGTGGCTGTACGTCTACTTAATTCTTTCATAATATCTCTTCTTTCTCTTTATTTATAACATTATATGATAAGAATACAATAATAATCACTATGCTATTCATAGATAAACAATATAGTATTATACACCATCACATACTAAAAGTGAATCCTATCGACATTAACTATACTCGAAATGACCACTCTTTTTATATATGTAACACTTCATGCCAAATATGTAGATATCTAAAGCTAGTAAAGCAATATCATCAATGTATCCATAGCCCATTACAATCTAACCTACCCATTAAAAATAGAGATTAGTTAATTATGTATAATCAACTAATCTCTATATTGTATTATGAAAAGAACTGTAGTTTCCTCGCCGTATATAATTTGCCTATAGAATTATATACGATAAGGCCTACTAGAAAGGTACCAAACATAACAATTCATGTTACCATGACATGTAGCATCATAATGAAATATAGTTATCACTGTAAGAGCTTTACACATCCACATCAATGTCATTCATAAAAACTAACATTTTCTCATAAATTCTTAGAAATCATTATCATCTATGACTTTAATTAGATTCATTCAATGACTAACCATATAGCGCTGTATACATTATTCGATATTACAAATTTCTCTATCACAATCTTCGCATTGAATGGCCTCTTTTAAATAGGATAAATTTTTAATAAAAATTAAATGGCCTCGATACTCAATCACATCTTGTTTTCTAAGTTCTGTAAGCATGCGATTCGTGCTTTCACGAGCGGTAGCCGAATAATTTGCCAACTCTTGATTCGTTAACGGTACAGAAATCAAAATGCCCCCTGCTTCTTGCTTTCCATAGCTATTCGCCAATCGAATTAAGGTGGAATATAAAGCTCCCTTTTTACCATATAATAATAAATCCCTAAATTTAGAATGTTGTTTTCTCATATGCTTACTAAAAATTTTTAATAACGCAATCGCTAACTTAGGATGTTTTTCCAAATGACGTTCTAAACAAGCAATTTCAATGGCATATACTTCTGATGGGCTTTGCGCTACACCATTAAACAAATATCCACCTGTACCGTCATATAATTTTAATTCTCCAACAATACTGCCAGCTTGTGCTAACCGTAGTGACAATGTTCTACCGGTACCTGAGTTTTTAGTAATAAAAATCTGCCCAGACCGAACGATATAAAAATAGCGTGCTTCTTCACCTTCTGTAAACAAATATTCATTTGTATGTAATTTAATAATTCTTCCAGGCAATTCATATAATTGTCGAACTAATGAATCCATACCTACCTCCTTACCCTATAATATTATCATATCATAAAAGCTAATATTCTGTATGTACCGTTCTTGTTATTTATATAGATTAATAGTAATGTGATATTTATTACATTGAATTGGACTAGAGTACTATATAATATTCCTAGAGCCATTCATAGATATAACATATAAAATCACGGTAATATGTATATAGTAAATAAGTAGGAGGAGTTACTATGAGTGATACAAATGTAATGAATATATTAGGGAGTCACCCTACACGAAAGGAAATATTAGCGCATTGGGAACCGGAAAACCCTGAGTTTTGGGAAAAATTTGGCAAAAAAATTGCTACACAAAATCTATGGACATCCACTTGGTCCTTATTAATTGCCTTCGTTGCATGGACGTTATGGGCTACCATTGCCGCCAATCTCAATAAGGTAGGTTTTCATTTTACCGATGCAGAAATTTTTTCATTAGCTGCCTTACCTGGTTTAGTAGGTGCTACATTTCGTTTTGTCTATACCTATATGCCCGGATTGTTAGGCGGTAAAACATGGACATTTATCTCAACAGCTATCCTATTAATTCCTATCATCTGGCTTGGTCAAGCTTTGGGCGATACTAGCACATCCTATGACACATTCTTTTACATTGTATCTCTCTTAGGTTTAGCTGGTGCCAACTTTGCTTCTTCTATGGCCAATATTGGATTCTTCTTTCCAAAAGCAAAAAAAGGGACTGCTGCTGGTATTAATGGTGGTCTTGGTAATTTAGGTGTCTCAGTCATCTTCTTAGCCAGTCCTATCGTAACTGGTTTAAGCTTTGGTGGATTATTAGGTAATGGTCTCGTAACTACCAATGGCAATATTTTATATTTGCAAAATCTTTCCTATTTTGGTGTAGCATCTATTATCATCACATTATTATTAATTGCTCTATTTATGGATGATCTTCCTACACCAAAACCAAATCCAAAAGCGATTCTTTCGATTATAAGCAACAAGCACACTTGGCTATTAACCTGGTTATATACTTGTGGTTTTGGTTCTTTCATCGGTTACTCTGCCGCATTAGCTATCTTAGTAGCCAAAGAATTTCCAGAAGTATCCTTTAGCTTTGCCGCCTTCTTAGGACCATTTATCGGCGCTAGTCTTCGATCTGTTGGCGGTTGGCTTGCTGATAAAGTGAATAGTGGCGCCTCTGTTACATTCTGGAGTCTATTACTATTATTAGTAACAGCCATTGGTGTATTAACAGGTATTCAAGTTCATAACTTTATTTTGTTCTTTATATCGTTTATGATACTATTTTTATCCACTGGATTTGCCAATGGTGCTATTTTCCGCATGATTCCCTTTGTATTCCCTGATAATCTACAAGCATCGTTAGTTACTGGATTCACTGCTTCTGTAGCAGCCTATGGAGCATTCTTTATTCCTAAATTATTCGGCATTGCTTATAGTAATTTTGGAGAAGTAGCACCTGCATTCTATGTATTAATCGCCTTTACGTTTATTTCAACTATCATCACTTGGATATATTATGCTCGTAAAGGTGCTAGCATCAAAGCCTAATACCCATAACTTTATAGTAATAGTTACTACCTATTTGATATAGAAAAGCATACAAGGCTATGACATAATTGTCATAGCCTTGTATGCTTTTCTTAGATTTTCTATTGCTATAATCTATCAAATTCTTATGTAAGATATGTTTTATAGGTCCATATTAAATTTTCTAGTAGGATATACCCTACACTATCATGTTACCTCTACAATACCGTCCCGTCGTCGTTACTATTTATTTTTCCTGTATACGATAGGACTACGACGTAAATAGGTAAAAGGAAAACTCAAACAATGGACTAAACGAGTAAAAGGAAACACAATCGCTAACAATTGCCACGATACCATGTGAATCTTAAATATCATAGGAATATGTTCCATCAGTTCTATGTCTGGTGATAACATCCACAACGATCTAAACCATGGAGAAATAAATTGACGATAATCAAAATGATTAACCGTATTGTACAAGGTAGAACTACAACCGGTAAGTAATGTAATTCCTAATAGAATATATAATACTATATCCATGCGACTCGTATTTGCTCGAAGATAGGGATTGGTAAATCTCCGTTTCATGAGTAATATATAGCCAATAATAATCAATATTGCCGCTGGTAATCCTCCTGCTAACGATACGAAATGATACACCTCATTAGTCATACCTATCGATAACGTCCAACTTTCAGGAATACATAATCCGATTACATGACCACCAAAAGCCATAATAAGCCCGGCATGAAAAATATTATTTGAATAGCGAATATCTGATTTAGATAAGAATTCACTGGACTTGGTCGTCCAATTTCTTTCAAAGTATACATAGCGAAGAATAGTACCTGCCAAAAATACTGTTAGAGCAATATATGGTAATATGCCATAGATAAATAGTTTCATCTTACTGTTCCTCCAATCGCGTCATAACAGTTAATACGACATCTAGCAAAAATACATGCGGTAATTTAGCTTTGATTAATCGATTGCGCAATAACTCAATTTTCTGCTTTGCAAATGCTAATACAGTAAAAGCTTCACGTCTATCTAATGTACTGGCTAATTCTAGAATAGCAGGTAAATAATCTGGTAGTTCATTGGTAATATCAAATCCATGATCCAAAAACATTTGTTTAAATACAACCATTTCATTCGCTTGCTTTCCAAAATCAGTACGATCATGCATAGTTAAATATAAGTTAGTATTTTGTGAAAAATCAAAACTCCGTACATATTCTTCTTCATATGCAGCAAATCCTTGTTCTTCTACATAATCAAAAAACTCTGCCAATGCATCGCGATTTTGAGGGACACTAACCTCACCAAGCATCTGACGATAAAGAGAAAACTCCTCACGCCACTCTGCATCTGGATATTCTAATAAATACGAAATTATCTGTAACGTTTTGCTATGGTCTATCATACTTAGCACCCCCCTGGGCAATGATAGCCACAACTACCTTGCAATTCTTTCAATTTTTCCTGTGATTGTTCATGCATACCAGCTGGAATATGAAAGCGATCCTTATATTTAGCAATTGCCATTAATCGATACATAGCTTCATAAGTAGCCTCATCATATTCTAACTGAGCTGGTAATGCTTCATGCACCTCTTTAGCACGCATAACGGCACGCATATCCAATAACCGTTGTAATGTATTCGCCACTACTTCTACATTGCCAGCACTAAATAGCTCTGCTAAATAGGCTAATGGAATCCGCATCTCTTTTGAGTCTGGCAAGTATACATTTGACTCTACAGCACGCGTAATAGGACTCAACGGTGGCACATACCATACCATTGGTAATGTACGATATTCGGGATGCAATGGTAATGATACTTTCCATTCCTTAATCAGTTTATACACTGGCGAATTTTGTGCTGCTTCTATCCACGCTACTGGAATGCCTTCTTGCCGAGCCGCTTCAATAATTATTGGATCATGAGGATCTAAAATAACGTCTAATAAATGATCGTAAATATCTTGTGGATTAGTGACAGATGCTGCCGCTTCTACTTTGTCCATATCATAGAGTAGTACCCCTTGATAACGAATACGCCCTACGCAGGTATCTGCACAAATAGACGACAATCCATTTTCCAAGCGAGGAAAACAGAATGTGCATTTCTCCGCTTTATTAGTTTTCCAATTATAATATACTTTTTTATACGGGCATGATGGTACACAATGGCGCCACCCACGACATACATCTTGCGATACAAGAACACCCCCATCTTCATCGCGCTTATAAATAGCCCCTGATGGACACGCCGCTACGCAGGCTGGATTCAAGCAATGATTACAATTACGCGGTAAATATTTCATGAATAGATCTTTGAATTCCATCGTAATAGACTCGGCAAGGTTCTTTAAATTCACATCTTGTCGTGCTGTTTCTCCATTAGCCAAATCGTCTTCCCAGTTAGGACCCCAGTTAATTTCCATACGTTCCTGTGTAATAAGCGAGCGAGGACGCGCAATGGGTTGATGATTTTTTCGTTTAGAATGAATCAATGTTTCATAGTCATAGGTCCACGGTTCATAATAATCATGTAATTCTGGTTGTTCTGGATGAAAGAAAAGTTTAGCTAATCGCAATCCTTTAGAGCCAGATTTTAATGCTAATTTTCCATCCTTTAATTCCCAGCCACCTTTCCATTGCTCTTGGTCTTCCCAATTTTTAGGATATCCAATACCTGGTTTTGTTTCTACATTATTAAAATACATGTATTCCGCACCTTCGCGGTTAGTCCATACATTCTTACAAGTAATGGAGCAAGTATGACAACCGATACACTTGTCAAGATTCATTACCATGGACACTTGTGCCTTAATCTTCAAGCCAATCAACCTCCTCCATTTTACGAGCAATTACATACATATCACGCTGATTTCCTGTAGGTCCATAATAGTTAAATCCATAGCTTAATTGACCATAACCACCAATCATATGTGTCGGTTTCATATGAATACGAGTTGGTGAATTATGCGTACCACCACGAGTACCGGATAGTTGAGAGCCAGGCACATTAATATGGCGATCCTGTGCATGGTGCATAAATACAACGCCTTCTGGAATACGAGGAGACACCGCCACTCGTGATGTGACAACACCATTATGATTGTACAATTCTACCCAATCGTTATCTTTAATATCAATTTTAGCGGCATCGATTTCACTCATCCATACAGTTTGACCACCACGGAATAATGTCAATAATTGTTGACTATCAAAGTACATACTATGCGTACTCCACTTATTATGCGGTGTTAAATATTTCAATGTAATTTCTTTAGTGCCACCAATAGCGTGTTTCATAGGTGCATAATCTAAAATTGGCCGGAAGACTGCTTGTGCTTCTCCATATTCACGCATCATTTCATGATCTAAGTAGAAACACTGACGACCAGTAATTGTGCGGAACGGAATCAATTCTTCAACATTATTTGTAAACGGTGTATATCGACGATTCTGATTACTTCCAGTAAAAATAGCAGACGTAATTGTTTCTCTCGGTTGTACAGCCACCATTTCAAAGGTGAACCGCTCACTTTCACGGTCAGCAGAAAGTCGTGTTAAATTAGAAAGGCCTGTATGTTTTTCCATTTCACGCCATTGTTTAACGGCTACCTTACCATTCGTCGTACTGGATACTCCCATCACAGCATCCGCCGCCTGTTTCGCAGTGAAAATAGATGGACATCCATACGATACATAGTCCTTATTATCAATATATCCATTACGTCGTCCTACTTCTTCGTAGAATTCTTGAGAGTCCCACGTCATCGTTTCAAAACTCATCTGCTTAGAAATATTGGGTCCCAAACCAATCCATTTTTCGTAAATCTGTTTAAAATCGCGCTCTACCGTTACTAATTTAGGCATTGTTTTTCCTGGAATTGGTTCACAATCACCTTTACTCCAATCTTTAACTTGACCATTCGGTTGTGCAATTTCTCCTTCACTATCATGACCTAATGGCACTGCTACTACATCTTTGTAAACTGGTAAATCCGATTCTTTTGCCACCTTAGAAACAGCTTGTGCTAAGGTTTTGAAAATTTCCCAATCTGTTTTCGACTCCCATAAAGGATCCACTGCGGCCTGGAAAGGGTGTACAAACGGATGCATATCGGTGGAAGACAAATCATCTTTTTCATACCACGTTGCCGTTGGCAAAACTACATCAGAATATAACGCTGTACTAGCCATACGAAAATCTAAATCAATTAATAAATCAAGTTTACCTTCACCAGCGCCACCAGGTACATTAATTTCTTCTTCACTACGCCACTTAATTTCTTTCGGTTTCACTCGACTTTCTTCTTCTGCAAAAGCACCATGTTTAGTACCTAACAAGTATTTCATAAAGAATTCATTCCCCTTAGAGGACGAACCTACTAAATTAGATCGCCAAACAAATAAATTGCGTGGGAAGTTTTCTGGCGCATCAGGATCTTCTACTGAAAATTGCAACGTTTTATCCTGTAAACTCTTGACAATATAGTCAGCTACACTCATATTCTGAGACATGGCTTCATCAGTTAATTGTTGACCGCCCTTATTGAAAGTCGGATACGATGGCAACCAACCTAATCGTGCGGCCAACACATTATAGTCACCAGGGTTTCTATAGCGTAAGGAATTGCTTTCTACAGGAGATACTAAATCTTGCATATCCATTTCATCATTACGCCATTGTCCTGTAGCAAAGTAATAGAATGATGTGGAGTTTTGTAACCGCGGTGGTTTTTGCCAATCTCCAGCTTTCATAATGGCGCCCCAACCTTCTTGAGGGCGAAGTTTTTCTTGCCCTACATAGTGAGCCCATCCACCACCGTTACGGCCTTCGCAACCGCAAAATAGTAATAAGTTTAAGATGGTTCTATAAATAACATCTGCATGGAACCAATGATTGATACCTGCGCCCATAATAACCATGGTACGCCCGTTAGTCTTAATCGCATTATCAGCAAATTCACGAGCTGTATGAATAACAGTTTCTGCTGGCACACCAGTATATTTTTCCTGCCAAGATGGTGTATATGGTATATCATCTTCATAGCTGCGAGCTACATCGCCGCCAATGCCACGATCCACTGCATAATTAGCCATAGTTAAGTCAAACACAGTGGTAACTAACCGTTCTCCATTAACTGTTTGAATTCGTTTTACTGGTACAGGCCGTTGCAATACGCGGCTTTCACGTTCATTACCAAAGTAGGGTAAATTAATCGTCACTACTGCATCCCGATGGTCTAAGATAGATAACAATGGTTTAATCGCTTCGCCTGTATCGGAATTTTCTTCACGAAGATTCCATTTTTCTTTACGGTCCCAACGATCGCCCATGGTGCCATTAGGAATTACTAATTCTTCAGTCAACTCATCTATTACATAATACTTAAATTCTGCATTTTTATCGTCACGGCCTAAATCATTAGCATTTAAGAAACGACCTGGTTTAAAATAATCTCCATCTACATCGAGTTGTACTAAAAATGGAAAATCTGTAAAGTTGCGAGTATAGGTAGTGAAAAATTCACTTGGTTGTCCCCAATAATATTCATTTAATATAACATGCCCCATAGCCATAGCCATAGCACCGTCACTGCCCACATTGAGTGGTATCCATGTATCCGCAACGGTAGTAGATTCTGCATAATCTGGCGCAATGGATACTATTTTAGTACCTTTATAACGAGCTTCTACTAAAAAGTGTGCATCCGGCGTCCGTGTAAGTGGTACATTTGATCCCCAAGTAATAATATATCCTGCATTAAACCAATCTGATGATTCTGGTACATCTGTTTGATCGCCCCATACCTGTGGGCTTGCTGGTGGCAAATCCGCATACCAATCGTAGAATGATAAACCAACACCGCCCATTAATTGTAGGAATCGAAGACCTCCAGCATAACTCAACATAGATTTAGCTGGAATAACGGAAAATCCAAAATTACGATCTGGCCCATAGGTGATTGCTGTATGCAATAACGAGCAGGCTACTAACTCAGACACTTCATCCCATGTAGAACGAACAAATCCCCCCATGCCACGAGCTTGCTTATACTTTTTCTTTTTACCTGGATCATTAGCAATACTTTGCCAAGCCGCAAGTGCCGTACTATGATTTTTTTTAGCCTCACGCCACAATTCAGCCAATTCTCCTCTTAAATAAGGGTATTTAATACGATGCGGACTATATAAATACCAAGAAAACGAAGCCCCTCTTGGGCATCCCCGAGGTTCAAAATCAGGCATAGATTCATCTGTTTCTGGATAATCATGAATTTGATTTTCCCAAGCCACTAATCCATTTTTAACATAAATATTCCACGCACACGATCCTGTACAATTAACACCATGCGTAGAATGAACAACTTTATCAAATGACCAACGATCACGATACATTTGTTCCCAATCACGACCACCTTCATGTAATTGTTGATGCCCATCTTTGGATGTATGAATTGGTACTAAATACTTAAACTTTTGAAAAAGATTACTCATATATATACCCTCCTACTTACTTTTAGTGTACTGAAAATCTCTGATTATGAATGTAACAAATCTCACAAATATAATATATATCACATTCCATTTAGTAATATCTGCTACTAGTATCGTTACTAATATGCATACCTTCTATAGGTCTTGTATTGATTCTCTCGTACAATCTATAATGGGAAAAATTAGTGATATATATCACTATCTAACTATACGTAATGTGAATAATGATTCTACTATTGATAGCAACGGTTATTATCTCTATTCTCCCCAAATGTATATGACCTACACAAAATAGTAGTAATAAAGCTAAAAAATAAGTAAATTTACGCTTATCTATCCAATCATAGTCTATCCTATTCACTGTGTAATATCATCATGGAGTCACACTACATAACCTAGCTGCACTCTCTAAAAATATCTGAGAAACAAAAATGTAGCCTATATATTCTATACGGATACACATAAGATGCGTATCTAGCTAAGAAATATATAAGCTACATACTGTAGTAACTGTTTTCTATTTAAGTAATACTAATTATTGTACAGGACCTCGATCAACCTATATACGGTAAAATAAACCGAATCCAAGGAATCCCTACAATGATAAAAATTGCTAAGTAAATAAATCCAAAAATAAATCCAAGTTTCCAAAATTCAGGACCCTTGATAAAGCCACTGGCAAACCAAACTGGGCTATGACCAGTACCATAAGGAGTTAATACACCCATTATCCCCATTGGTAATAATAATATGGTCATTACTTCTGTAGCATTTACACCAGGAATTTCTAATACTAATGCAACAAATAAACCTACCATAGCCGTTACATAGGCGGTTGCTGATGCAAAGAAATACCGCAATACACAAAAGGCAATTAACAAACCTAACATAGCTATTGTCGGATCTAATGATACGAGTGTACCTCCAGCCATATGGGCTAACCAATTTAAAAATCCCACATTTTTTAAACCACTTGCCATCGGCACCAATGTAGCAAACCAAGTCAAAACATTCCAAGCTGGTTTGTTAGCTAAAAAATCTTGCCATGTAATAATTTTTGTAAGAACCATCAAAATGATAACAATTAATGCAGTAGTGGTTGGATTAATACCAAAATAACTAGAGCCGATCCACAATACTAACGCTAATACAGAAATACATGCCATGGCTATTTCGCCAAAACTCATAGCTCCTAATGTACGAAACTCCGTACGAGCCCATTTCGCAATTTCTGAAGAACCTTTAACTTCAGGCTTACATAAAATATAGGCTAATAATGGTGTAATAACAAATAAAATAATACTTACTGGCAATAGAGCCAAGAACCAAGACGTCCAACTCATAGTGACAACACCCGATTTAGCTGCTAATTCGACAGCTAATGGATTAGGTGCTTGCCCTGTTAAAAATATAGAACTAGATACACACGTAGTAGCCAAACTAACCCAGGTCAAATAAGACCCTATTTTTCTAGGATTTTTATCTGGATAACTATCAAACATAGGACAGATACTACTAACAACAGGGTAAATTGTGCCACCACTACGAGCCGCATTACTCGGTATAAATGGGGCTAATATCAAATCCGTTAAAGCGATGGCATATCCTAATCCCAATGAAGATGTTCCTAATTTTTGTACTAAAAACAATGCAATACGACGGCCTAATCCACTATTTTGATAGCCGATGCCAATCATAAATGCTGCAAAAATTAACCACACAATAGTGTTGGAAAAGCCGCTAAGCCCCCAACTAATAGCCGCCGCACTAGTAACAGGAAATGCATTTCCTGTTACTGCATCAATTTTTACCGCTGGCCCTACTCTAAATAATATAGATACGGTGATAGCAATAAGACCTACAAATGCTGGTGGCATTGGTTCTAAAATAAGACCTACTACTAACCCTGCAAAAATACTAACATACAGCCACGCACCTGCGCCAAGACCTGTAGGAGCACCAATTAGCCAAACAATAACAGCTACCACAACTGGTGCTAACAATTTCCAAAGTGGTACAACTTTCTTTTCACTCATATTTCATATCTCCTTAGAAAAACAGTACTTTCCTAGTATATCAAACTATGAATTGAAAACAAGTTAATTATAATGATAGGCTTAACAAAATAATTGCTATCAGTTAGTAATCATATGAATACTTATCGATATTTATTAAATAAAAATAAAGAAATGATAATTAATGCACCACCAATAAAAAATCCCCTATTAGGGAATTCACCTAACAATGCCCAGCTCATACCAGTAACAATAACAGGTGATAAAAACATAAAACATGTTACATCTGCTGTTTTTTCTGCTAATTCCAATGCATATGCCCATGTAATAAATGCTACAGCACTAGATAAAGTTCCTAAAAAGAAAATCATACCACCCTCAATCATCGTCACATGCGCTAACTCTTCTATCATAGATGGTATCCATGGCATCCCCATAAAAGAAGCTACAACCATACCCCAAGTAGCAATTGTCAATGGTGTGTATCCTTTCATTGATAATTCACGGCTTAGTATAGTGTAGCCAGCAAAGAGTAACATGCCTAATAAGGTCCATATAGCACCCATTTGTATATATAACATGCCGTCCTATAACAATACGATCCCCACTCCTATGAAAGCTGTTATAATACATAGCCAGCCCATAGTATGTAATCGTTCTTTGTAAATACCATAGGCCATACTGGCTACAGTAAGTGGTGTTAAAGCCATAATAATACTAGAAGTAGCTGCTGGAATGGATAGTATGCCGAGACTAAAGACAATTTGATAACCAATATTACCAGCTATCGCTATTCCAATAAATAGTATCCAGTCCTTTCGCCTAGGAAACGACAGGCCTTGTTTACTAGTAACTAGCAATAATACAAGGGCGCCAATAATCATGCGCACTTCTGCAAGCGAAGTAGCACTTACACTATATATAACATATATTGTAAAAGGAAATGCTGATGCCCAGAATAAAATTGTTATAAATGCCCATAATACTACTTGTACTCGTTTCCCCATAATTTTCTCCTTTTTCTATCACACATGTTCATTGCATATCATATCTTATTTAGTTTCTGACGAAGTATGACCATAATTTTTATCTAGTATAATAGCTTCTACACCATTTTTAGAAACAGCACTACCATGTGTATATCCAACTACATTAAAATCTTCTGCTAATCGATGAGCAATAGCCTCGTAATTTTCATTTTTACCACGTGTACATGTCGATAAATGAACAACGTCTACCCCTTTTTTGAGCAATGTGGCAATTTTCTTTTCTAAATCACCACCACTATGCGTCATCGACACCAATTGAATTGGTTCATCCCCATATCGTGCGAAAGCATCTTTTTTATCAAATAATGCGCCTAAACATCCACCACATGAACAACGTTGCATAGTTTCTTCATTGACTAAAATTGCTACTTTTTTCATATAACCTCCTTAATATAACCTACACGTCTAACAACAGTCTTCCTAGTAACTAGTAATTCCTCTATTCATCACTAGCATCTATATAACAATATAAAAGTACCACATAGTCCTATAGTGTATAGATCAGTACTGTCACTTTTCATTTGTATATTCCAATGTAAATCACATCTAGTAACAAAGGTTCACCATAAACACTCATCTTTCTAACATATAATACAATATAAATACCTCTAATATATATGTATATATACATTAGATGATATGTTATCAAATCTTTATCTTTTTCGCATAGATAGTAGTGTATAGTCTTCTATCAATAAAATATCTCACTCTAACAGTATATAACAAAAATCCTCCTCGCATTTATCATAGTAAATACGAGGAGGATGACTATTCATATAAGCGTATATATGTGTTATTCTTAGTCAGCGATTTCAGTAACAACACCAGCGCCTACTGTATGACCACCTTCACGAATCGCAAAACGAAGACCTGGTTCGATAGCGATTGGAGTGATTAA
>QWCD01027895.1_pt1 | contig 54953 bp, 40 predicted proteins | sample 1972461 | NCBI WGS metagenome assembly QWCD01 (sample SAMN09866717, study PRJNA288562) | Human vaginal metagenome isolate term4_vaginal, whole genome shotgun... | isolation source: vagina | host: Homo sapiens | place: USA: California | reverse complement strand
AAACGCTCAGCCATAGTCTTCTCACGACGAACGCGGGAGAAGTCTGTAAGCCAGCGCAACGACAAAGTGTTTGCACGAGCAGGCTTAACTTCGACTGGCACCTGGTAGGTTGCGCCACCAACGCGGCGGGAACGAACCTCGAGGCTTGGACGAATGTTATCGAGAGCGCGCTTCAAAACAGAAACTGGCTCCTGCTCGGTCTTTGCCTTCACCTGCTCAAGAGCGGTGTAGACGATGTTTTCTGCAATGGACTTCTTGCCATCGAGAAGAATTTTGTTAATCAACTGAGCCACGACGGTCGAGCCGTAGATTGGATCAGGAAGCAGCTGATGCTTTTTTGCAGGTCCTTTACGTGACATGTTTTACTTCGCCTTCTTTGCTCCATACAGGGAACGACCCTGCTTGCGGTCCTTAACACCCTGGGTATCGAGAGCGCCACGCACAATGTGGTAACGCACACCTGGGAGATCCTTCACACGGCCACCGCGCACAAGCACAATGGAGTGCTCCTGCAAGTTATGACCTTCGCCTGGAATATAGGCGGTTACTTCAATACCCGAGCTGAGGCGCACACGAGCAACCTTACGAAGCGCAGAGTTTGGCTTCTTAGGAGTGGTTGTGTACACACGAGTGCACACGCCACGACGCAACGGGCTACCTTTCAAGGCCAAAGTCTTTGACTTCTTAGGCTTGGCCTGACGTCCCTTACGGACGAGTTGTTCAATCGTAGGCAACTTAAGTTCTCCGATTCATTAATGTCTTCTATTTGGTGAAACCGCAGCACTGCAGCACACCTTAAACCTGAATCGGTTAAAGAGAAAAGCCACAGTCCACCGGCCCGATGGCCCTTGCGCCTCCAGACGCACATTACTGCGCGCTATCTTTGGCACTTGGGATATCCCAACCAGCACGCCTATTACATAAGGCACGCCATTGGCACACACAAACTATTATTATACACATTTGCTTGACAATTAAAAACCGCTTAAACAAGCTACTCAAGCAAACTACTTAAGAATCGGCCTTGCAGGAGCAGAAACATCCAAAAGCTGACGATTGCCGATTTTACTTGGATCGCTAATAATCGTTTCCACAATTGCCTTTTTAAGCTCCAAATCCGAAGAATCGCCCCAAACAACAATCCTATGAACGTCTCCGCTTGGGCCAGGGTAAGAAACCTCTGTTTCAACAGAATCCTGCGTTTTTGCACTAACACGAATAACGTGAGACCTAAAATCTTGAGAAAGCGAGCTTACAATTTTCAACGCTTCCTTAACAGCTCTACTGTTTAGGCTTTTACTAACGTCGCTAACTTCTATAACTGGTATTCCGCTAGTAGAGACGTTTTGAACAGCGTTTAAGACTCTACCCTTAACATCTACAGCCGTAAGTTTTTCGCCATCTTTTGCTTTAAGCATTGCAGCAGGCTTTTGCGCACGAACAGTTATTTGCAAACCGTGCGGAAATTGCTTTACCACCTTTGTTTCTGTTACGCCAGGTATGTTATTTAATTGCTCAATTATTTGTTGAGAAGAAACTAAAAACAGTGACTTATCTACCTGATTAGACGCGATTAACGCAATTTTCTGTTCACTCACCCATTCGTTAGAACCAAAAATGCGTATATTTTTAGAATCAAGACGGAAAAATGGAGATAAAAACAGCATCCAACAAAGCAAAGCGATTAACGCAAACGCAAGAAAAGCGTAGGCAAATCGCAGCAAAATGGTACGTATTTTAGCAAAATTCTTTTCTTTTTCGCGAGCGCTAAAATCTATTACTTTAGGTCTAGATGTAATTCCAAGAGGACCAGAACTAGACTTTAACGTTTGCTTTACAAAATCAACTACGGAAAGTCTTCTTGCATCTACAAAAGCATTTTTAGAAGATTGATTTTCTAACGAGCTACTCGTAGTCGCTTTTTTGCTATTAGATAAATCATTTTTAGCTAATCTTGTAGAATCTTGTGAGTTTAGATTGGATTGAATTGACCTTTTATGCGCATCAAGATTAGAAGACTTAGAAAAATTAGAAGACTTAGGGAAATTATCAGACTTAGGTAAATTATCAGTCGCAGCAAAGGTATCGCTTGTAGCAAAAGTAGATGTAATAGACCTAGTATGCTTAATAGAGCTAGCAGATTTATTAGGATTATTAGGCTCATTGGATTCATCATTGCTGGCAGACTTGCCAAAAATCATTCGACCCATAGCTATCACTCACCTACTTCCACTTGCATCTATACGCGACTTTATTTACTACTTTATTTGCGACTTTATTTGCGACTTTACAGATTGCTTATTATCGCTTGTTTGCCGACTATTATTGCCCATTTAGCTTATTGCTTTAAGCGCAACTCTTCTAGCATAACAGACGTCATAGTGGTAATGCTTCCAGCACCAACCGTAAAAAGTACATCTCCACTATTAGCTCGGCGAGCAAGCATTAAAGCGCCATCTTTCATGTCTTCTACAGCTTCAATATTGCAATTAAGCGCACATTCTTTAGCTGCGTTAACAATAGTCGAAGCGTGAATATTTGGAAAATCTTCTTGCTTTTCTCGAGCTGGGAAAATGCCAGTTACGATTACGTCATCTGCAAGAGATAAAGCAGAAGCAAATTCTCGCGCAAAAGAACGCGTTCTAGAAAACAGATGTGGCTGGAAAAGCACGCGAATCGTAGAATCTGGATACCTTCTTCTTGCGGCGCGCAAAAGAGCGTCGATTTCTGTAGGATGATGCGCGTAATCGTCTACAACCGTTACTCCGCCAACGCATCCGCGAATGTCAAATCTTCTAGAAGCACCAAGGAAGCTCGAAGCTCCATTTGCAGCATCTTTAGGATTCATACCCAAAAGCATTGCAGCAATAATCGCAGCACACGCGTTTCTAGCATTATGTAAGCCTGGAATCATAAGATTAACGCTTATAGAATCGCCGTTAAAGTCAATAGCAAACGACTCACTGCCACTACCCGTCTGTTCGCTTTCGTGATTAATAAACGCAAACTTTACAAGGCTTTTTACTCTATTACTGAAGCAAGAAACACTATTCTTACTACTTGCGTAGGCGATTGTTTTTTTAAGAGAATCATCGCTTAAATCCTCTAAAACAGCGCGAGCGCCATCATCGTCTGCACAAATCACAATAAATCCTAGAGCATGGCTTAAATGCTCAACAAACGCTGCGCGATAATTTTGCGCATTCTTATAATGGTCTAGGTGGTCCGCTTCTACGTTTGTAACAATTGCAATATATGGATTGTATTTTTCAAAGCTGCCGTCGGATTCGTCCGCCTCCGCAACCATAACGCTTCCGCAACCAGCGTGACCTCCGTCTAATTCGCCGCCGCCCTGCGCTTGAATCGAACCGCCAATCGCATAACTCGGGTCTGCTAAATCGCCTTTACCACAAACTTTCAAAATATGAGCCAAAAGAGAGCTTGTTGTAGTCTTACCATGCGCTCCCGCAACAGTCACACCTTTTTTAGAGCTTAAAAGTAAAGATAAAATGTCACTTCTGTGAACAAGTTTTACGCCATTTTGCGCAGCCGCCACTACTTCTGGATTATTTGGCTTAATCGCACTAGAGTACACAAGAATATCTGCATTTTTTACATGGCTTGCACTTTGACCAATCTGTACATTTATGCCGAGTTCTTCTAGGCGACTTGTGTGGTCGCTTTCTTTGCTATCACATCCGCTTACGCTAACGCCTTCTTCGTGCAACATCTCTGCTAAAACGCTCATTCCAGCGCCGCCAATGCCAATAAAATGCACAGAACCTAAAGAATTTACAGTTTGATCTTTACTAAAAGCAGCACAAATAGGATTCATATTAATTTCCATGATTATTCTTTGCTTTCTTTTGCAATCTTAAGAATATGCTCTGCCATTACTCTTGCAGCATTACGAATGCCGTATTTCCAAGCTTGTTCGCGCATCTTGCAAAGCTCGTCTGGGTTATTAAGCAATTTCAACACGTTTGCACGAATCCAATCATCGCTAAAATCGCAATCGTTTACAATAATCGCTCCCCCTGCGTTTGCAACAGGTTGTGCGTTAAATCGCTGCTCACCGTTTCCAATTGGAAGAGGCACGTAGACTGCTGGAACACCAATCGCAGATACTTCTGCAACAGTGCCTGCTCCCGATCTGCAAATCACCAAGTCAGCGCAAGCAAAAGCCCAATCAATTCGCTCTAAATATTCGCAAATATGGTAATCACCAAGTCCTGCATGTTCTGGCTTAATGTCATTTATTTGATTAAGACCAGCCGAGCGCGCAACATTATCTTTAACTTCTTTAGATTTTCCGCTACCTGTAAGATGAACGATTTGCGCGCATTTTAGTAAATCGCCAGCAGCAATAGATACAGCTTCGTTAATGCTTTTAGCGCCCAAAGACCCGCCAGTTACAAGAATAATCGGCCTGCTAGGATCTAGTCCAAGATTTTTAGCGCCTTCAAATCTAGCTAAATCAATGTCTTGAGTAATCTTTGCGCATAAATCGGATATGGATTTTCTAAGAGGAAGACCAACTCTTATAGCTTTGCTATTCGACGCCGCCCTTGCGATTAAACCAGTGCCATCGTAAACACATCCGATCATGCTTGCCCAACGCGCTCCAAGCTTATTTGCCATTCCAGCACGCGCATTTTGCTCATGAATCACAATAGGCAAATGCATTCTATGCGCTTGTGCATAAACTGGCGCAGACGCGTAACCGCCAAATCCAACAACAATATTCGCATGCCTTTTCTCAAGAATCTTAGCAACCTTGCGCGTTTCGCGAATCCACTTAAAAGGAAACTTAAGCATGTAAAGATTAGGTTTTCTAGGGAATGGGACTTTTTCAATAACGTCTAATGGCAGCCCAGCTTTAGGAACCAGCGTTTTTTCTAAACCAGCATTAGTGCCAATAACACTAATTTCTACCGACTCATCTAAATCTTTTAATGCATGCGCTACAGAAAGAAGAGGATTAACATGACCAGCAGTGCCCCCGCCTGCTAGAACAACATGCAAAGAATTGCTATCTTTATATTGATCTTGCACCAATTCAGCCACCTCAATCTGCTTATTTAATAATCCCAATCATAAATCCCAATCAGAACTAATCTACTTAAAACTTTAATATATGACTTAACAATTAAATATAAATTAAACAAAATTTTTACGAAAAGCGGATTTTATAATTTTATAATACTTTCTCAATTTTGATTAACACTTGTTTTTGATTAACACTTGTTTATTATTGAGAGGATTAATCACCACTTTGCTGCCGCGATTTTGCACGCTTTAATGACCATTTATTCCCAAATTTTATGTTCGGATTGCTCTTAATAAAACTATCCGCAACACCCATCGCAAGAAGACACATAACAAGAGAAGATCCACCTGCGGAAACAAATGGCATAGGAACGCCCATAACTGGCAAAATCTGAACAACAACCAAAATGTTTATTAGTCCTTGGCCAACAATCCAAGTAGCAATGCTAATAAGAGTTATTGAAACAAGCTTATTTGTTGATTGCAAGGCAGAAGTTAGCAAGCACCATCCAATTACAATGTAAAGAAGGATTACGCAAGAAGCAACAATAAAGCCCATCTCTTCGCCAATAATTGCAAAAATAAAATCGTTGTGAGCATACGGCAAATAATTCCACTTTTCTCTAGAATTACCTATGCCAACTCCCATTATTCCACCAGACGCCATTGCGTATTGCGCATGAATCGACTGAAAACAAACGCCTCTAATCGACTTTGCATCGCATCCATGAATCGTAGCAAGAATACGACGCATACGATTTTGGCTAGTCACAACAAGCAATAAAACTGCTGCACAAGCCGTTATAAGGGCCACAACAAGCCATTTTGTAGGGAATCCTCCCACATAAAACGCCACAACAGCAATAAGCAAAATAATAAGAGCTGTACCAAGATCCTTGCCTGCAACAACTAAAAGAACCGAAACACCCAAAGCTACAACTGTTGGAATATATGCACGCATAGCAACACGCTTATAAGCCTTTTTTGCAAGAATAAGTGCCATTGGTAGCCAAATGCATATAGCAAGTTTGGTGATTTCCGCTGGTTGCATTGTAAGCGGGCCTATTTTAATCCAGCTAGCATTACCATTAACCTCGTGCCTAATACCTGGAACAAAAGTCAAAAATTGCATAAAAACCGATATTGCGTAAATGGTAATAATCCTGCTTTTATAAAAATCAACAGGAAGATGTGAAAAAATCAAATATCCAGCAAGACCAATAACGCAATAAAACAGTTGGCTCATTCCAGAACCCCAAGGGCCAGCTCCGTAAGTAATCATCGTTACCGACGAGCTTGAAAACACCATAAATAAGCCAAAAACGGTTAATATTACAACAGATATTCTTAGTCCAAAAAGACACCACAATGGGTTAAAAATACTGCGAATACCAACGTATTGCTTAAAAGCCTTTGTATTATCACTAAATGTTTCTTGAACACCAAAAGCATTATTTGAAGACTCCACTTTACTGCCAAAAATGCCAAAACCGCGTTTTTTAAGCTTTTTAGGGCTTCTAGAACTTGATGAGCTGGCTTTTTTATTGTTCTCATTCATGGCTCTTAACCCATCGCTCAGATTCTTTAGCAAAACGATTGCCACGATCTGCGTAAGAAACAAATTGATCCATAGAAGCGCATGCTGGTGCCAGAAGAACAACATCTCCAGGCTGCGCGTACCTTCCAGCAGCTTGAACAGCTGTAGAAATAACTTTTTGACCCAAAGTAGAATCCGCGCTAAGAACTGGCGACTTTTCAACCTCTTTAAGAACGCGATCGTCTACAGAATCAAAAGATTCGAAACTTTCGCCATTCGCAGAAACTATTGTTACAGGAATACCCTGGCCTTTAGAATTAAGCGCTTCTACAATCGGCTTTTGATCTAGTCCAATAACAACAACGGCCTTAATAATACTACGATTTTGATTAACTAAATCTTCAAAATGGCCACCTTTTGCAAGGCCTCCAGCAATCAAAATTACGGATTTTTTGCCAAAACTAGAAATAGAGGCTGCAGCAGCATGAGCATTAGTAGCTTTGGAATCGTCAACAAAACGAATCGCGTGTTCTGGAAGACCATCTTTAGCATTTAACGTTGCAACAGTTTGAATCCTATGCCCTCCTGGAGCAAAGTTGCACAATGCTTTAACTGCGTTTTCAACGTCTTGTTTTAAGCCAAGAGTTAGAGCTAGTGCAGTTAGCGCGTCTGCAAGAAGATGAGGATACACACTTCCATCTGGCTCGCATAAGTGTTTTAGTTCTTTTAGAGCTACTATTTTGACTGGATCACCAACTTTTGCACCAGAAACGCCACTTTTGTCTACAATCCAACCATTTTCAACGCCTATTTCTCCGCATTTTGGCGCGCAAAGTGTAAAACCAATTTTTTTACAACCATCTTTTACTTGTGCAACTTTTGCTAATTCGCTAACTCGTGAATCTTGAGCATTGTACACAAGCGCTTTTTTAACGCCATTAAAAACTTTCGACTTATCTTTTGCGTAAGCTTCAATGCCACCGTGCCAATCCAAATGGTCAGCCGCAATATTAGTAATCGCAGCGCAATCCAACTCTAAGGAATTAGTAAAATGAAGTTGGAAAGAGCTTAATTCAACACATAACGCATCGTGTTCTTTTTCTAGCGCAGCGTAAGAAACAGACTTGCCAATGTTGCCAACTGCAGGAGCATCTAGACCGCAAGCTGTAAGCATATCGGAAGTCATCTCTGTTGTAGATGTTTTTCCATTTGTTCCAGTAATTCCAATCCATGCAGCTGGAAGACTTGTTTTAAGCGACTTTACGCGCACAAGCCACGCAAGCTCCACTTCGCTGATGACTGGAATATTGCGCTTTTGAGCCTCTAGAATAAAAGGAGTTCTAGGGTTAAAAACTGGCGATGTTACAACAGCATCAATCGTGTTCCAATCGATTTTAGAAAAATCGTGGATTTGTGCCTCTTCCTTACGCTCGTCTGCGCTAATCGCATTAGCGCCAACAGTTTTAAGCACTTCCATGGCTCCTATGCCAGAAACGCCTAATCCTGCTACAAGAACGTTATGGAACTGGAACTCATTGTGCAAAGAGAACTCCTTGCACAAATCATTTGCAACATTGCTCATATAATCACCCTAAATCAACAATCCAGAACGGCCTGCCCAATCCGCATAGAACGTCATCAATGCAGACAGAACAAACATAAGCTCAATCATCCAAAAACGAACAACAACTTTGCCTTCTGCCCATCCAACAAGCTCAAAATGATGATGAATTGGCGCCATTTTGAACACGCGCTTATGCGTTAACTTAAAACAGCCAACCTGAATCACATCACTGCAAGTTTCTACAACGAACAGTCCGCCTAAAATAACAGCCAAAAACTCTGTGTGAGTAGCAATGGAAAGCGCAGCAAAAAGGCCACCTAAAGCCAATGAACCAGTGTCTCCCATAAACACTTGAGCAGGATTTGAGTTGTACCACAAGAATCCAAAGCAAGCAACGGCAGCACAAACAGAAATAATTGTTAAATCAAGAGGATCCGATACAGCATAAGAGAATCCAAAGTGACCGCCGCCTTTAACATGGTAGCTTTCCCAAAAAGCAATAAGCGCATATCCTGCAAAGGCAATCATAGAAGATCCAGCAGCAAGGCCGTCTAATCCATCTGTAAGATTTACTGCATTAGACCATGCAGCCATTAAAAAGTTTACCCAAACAATAAAAATTACAATTCCTATTGCTTTGCCAAACATAGAAAAATCAAAGAATGGCTTTTCTATAAAACTCATGCCAGGCTGCGCGCTTGCAATGCCCGACTGAGTTGGAAGCATAAGAGCTAAAAGCGCATAAATGCTTGCAAAAATAATCTGACCAAATAACTTTGCACGCACAGAAAGGCCAAGATTTTGCTTTTTTCTAACCTTTGCAAAATCATCAATAAAACCTAAAAAGCCCATTGAAAGCATTGCAAAAAGAACAAGAACTGCAGACCAAGAAGGCGTTCTGCCAACAGAAAAATACCTGTACAAAGCAGATGCAGCCCATCCAGCAACAACAGCAAGATTAATAACAATACCGCCCATTGTAGGAGTGCCACGCTTAACTAAATGGGATTGCGGACCGTCTTGGCGAATGTATTGTCCGTAATTTAATCGGTGTACTAAGCGGATTAAAAGCGGCGTGCCAACAATAGTGACTATTAGCGAAACCACTATTCCCACAATAAGCGCAATCACAGGTTAACCTCCGTATGTTTGTTAAGGCTAGCGTTAAGACTCTTACTAAGTTTAGCCCAGCTTTCAGCCAAAACACTCAGCCCCGAAGCATGAGACCCCTTTAACAACACAACAGTACTAGAATGCTCACCCACAAGACTCCAAACAATATTATTCGCCTCAATACAATCATGCACAAAGTACACGTTGTTTTTAGAATCAACATTGTTATTTTGATACTTATTTACAATGTTATTTCTGTTATTTTGCCAATTATCTCTAGCACCTTTAGCTATGCAAGAAGCTAATTCATCTAATTTTTCACTCGTGGAAGATCCAACGGAAATTATTGCGTCAATATTCTTTTGTGCAACATATTTTCCTATAGACTCATGCATGTTATATTCGTCTTTTCCAAGTTCCAACATTGAGCCTAAAACAGCGATTCTAAAAAGTTTAGTGGATGAAGATTTGGCAGAATCGGCAGAATTTGTAGAATCTGCAGAATTGTCGGAGTTAGAAGAGTTAGCGGAATTAGAAGAATCATCGGACTCATAAGAGCATAATCCGTCAATTCCTGCTTTCATAGAGTCTGGATTTGCATTAAATGAATCGTCAATAAGTGTAAACTTTTTATCATCTTTGCAAATAACAGAAATTTGCATGCGATGCGGACTAATATGCGAAACTTTATTCAAAACTAGAGAAATGTTTTTAAGGCTCATTCCAAAATATCGTGCAACATTTGATGAAGCAAGAGCATTCATAACATTGTGCGCGCCAGGAAGCGCAAGATGTAGTGTTGCACTATTTTCACTAGTCGCGATGTTTACACTAGTCGCACTATTTTCGCTAGTTGCGATTTTTTCGCTCTCGATAATCGTAAATTTTGCACAACCACTTTCGTCTAAAGAAATATCTTGCGCGCGCAATTGATAATTACCATTATTCGATGCATTAAAATTGCCATTATTATCAGCATTTAAGCCAAACCAGCGAACTTTATCTTGATCAGCCAGCTTGCTCATAGCTGCAACGCGAAAATCATCTGCATTCAAAATTGCAACACCATGAGGTAAAAGTCCCCTAACAATCTCACTCTTAGCTTGCGCAATTTTTTCTACAGATCCAAATTCACCCAAATGAGCAACACCGACTTTTAGCACAACCGATAAGTCTGGAGGCGCGAATGTTGTGAGCATTGCGATTTCTCCAACATGATTTGCACCCATCTCCGCAATAAGGAATCGCGTATTCTCGTTTACACGCAAAGACGTTAACGGCAATCCAATCTCGTTATTAAAAGACCCAACGGGCGCAACTGTATTGCCAAGCGTTGAAAGCAAAGCATTAAGCATATCTTTTGTGGTAGTTTTTCCAACGGAACCAGTTATGCCAATAATGCTAAATGGCGTATTTAACGCGCGGCGGCGAACTAAATTATGTTTTGCTAAAAGCCCAAGCGCTTCAACCGAATTTTTAACAACGATTTGAGCAATCTTGTTTTGCACACTTTCATCTAGCAAAACAGCATGTTCCACAATCGCAGCTTTGGCTCCAAGTTGAGCTGCTTTTTGAACAAAATCGTGTCCGTCTACTCGCTCGCCCTTTATCGCAATAAATACCGCTCCGCAAGCAACGTTACGCGAATCACTTGTAGCGAAATTAACAATATCGGTGCCTTTTACAGAATCGCAAGACGCCGAATCGCAAGATGCAGACGAACCACATAAAAGCTCGCTTGCGTTAACAGCATCTGCCACCTCTTTAATGCTCATAGGCATCATATGAGTGCTATCTTGCGTAAAAACAGTGTCTGTAATTTTATTTTGCTTGCTATTTTGCTTGCTATTTTGCTCTATTGAAAACATTTTCTGCTCTTAAATATTGGTTTCTATTTTAGTTCGTGAGATACTCGCAACGCGCTCTTAATTGTTCCTCTTCTAACACCAGCAGCAAGAACCATTGCGATTGAAAGAGAAAGATGTTTACTAACACTTTTGCCGCCGATTTGATCTGCTAATGCAGCTAACTCATCGGATTCCCTAGAACGCATTACACAATAAGATCTTTCGTGACTTATAAATCCATACCTTTGTTGCAAATTATAAAAACTCATTACAGGGCGCGCAGATTTTATGCTTGATTCGTCAATCTTGGAATCGTTCTTGTAATCAATCTTAGAATCATCTTTTTTATTACTATATATAAGTGATTCCGATGATTCTTTAGACTTAGACTCATGCGAATCTTGCGAATTTTGCGAATCTTCTGAATTAGCATCCACTTTAGATTTGGCTTCTAATGTGCCGCTTGCTTGTGACTTATCTTTTGAATTTGCCAAGCTTGAATCATATGCCAAATCGCCACCACTGCGTTCAATAGCTTGCGAACTGGAATCTGACTTATACAAATCAAGACTTCCTGCCATTGCGAGCGCATTATTGCTTTCAACTCCAAGAACATCAATGTTTACAGATTGCAAAGCGTCTTTTTTAAGAGTTGCAGAATTTAGCGCTATAACAACAGCTGCAGCACCATCTTCTACACATACCGACAAATTGTGCTGAATATCCACTATTCCAAGCGGATATTCTAAATCCAGTTCTCGCTGAAGAGAATTAGACCCCGCAGCGCTTATAACACCAATTGGGTTGCCAAGCATATGAAGAAAATCTGCTAAACGTATAACATTTGCGTAGACTTCGTCATCATCATCGCCAGCAACCGCAAAAGTCGCTATAAAAGAAGATGGGTCATTATTAACATCGCAAGCAAGTTTGCCCAAAGTTACTGGATTGTTGGAAGAAACTAAAAGTGGAATACCAACGCTCATCGCTTCGGATCTAAACTCTGGAGTAACCATTGCTGCGTATGCTCCAGCATCTCTAGCAGCTTCCAATTGTCTTTTATCTACGCGATTTGCAGGAATAAAAAGACACCCAGGCTTAACATTCCTAACATCACACGCTAAAGACGTAATTGTTATTCCAGAAGCAAAAGATGGTATTACTTCAAAACCGTATTGTTGTGCAGCAAAACCAAGAGTTACTCTTGTTCTAGAAAATTCATCAACAGCATTCATACTCGCACTCGCCCTCGTTCGCTATCTATTACCATTGTACAGCAATAGGATCGGTGCGAGGAGTCGATACTGGAACGTTGTACTTTTGCATTAGGAACTCGCCTATTGTTTTTATAATAGGCGCCGCAGTATAAACACCGAATGTACCTTCTGGATTGCTTAATGCTACAGTTATTGCAAAACGTGGATTATCTACAGGCAATATTGCTGCGCAGTCTGCAACAATAGAGCTAAGCGCTCCGCCAAATCCAGCAACTTCTGCAGTACCACTCTTTGCAGCAATTCGATATCCATTAACAGATATGTAGCTACCGTAATATTCTGCAGTGGACTCCATAGCGTTTAACATTTGATCAGCAACGTGCTCATCCAACACCCTAGTGCCTTCTGGCCTTTTGCGCTCAGTAACTCTGCCTTGAGGATCAATTACAGACCTGATAATCGATTGCTTAAGTCTTACGCCTTTATTTGCGATTGTTGATATAGCATTAGTGATTTGCAAAGCGTTTGCTGCATAACCCTGACCGAACAAAACAGTGTTTTGCTTACGACCATCCCACGATTGAACACTCGGAAGCAAACCTTGAGATTCTCCTTGCAAGCCTAATCCAGTATATTGTCCAATTCCAAACTTAGACAAAAACTCATAACGCTTGTTATTTGGATATTTTTCGCCAGCCATAATCAATCCAACGTTAGAAGATTCCTTCAAAATGCCTGCCAAAGTGAGTCTCATAACACCATGATTATGAGCGTCGTGGAAAAGCTGACCTTGCTTATCAATGCTTCCTGGAACAGCAAACTTATCTGATAACGAGCGCGCGCCCGTCTGAAGCATGCCTGCAACTGAGAAAACTTTACCAATGGAGCCTGGCTCAAACACTTGGCTAACAGCTTTAGAAACAGATGCTCTAGCTTCGGCAGAACCAGCTTTAATACTATCGCTATCTTCTAGAGCAACGATTTCTCCAGTGCGAATATCTTGAACAACAGCAACGCCCCATCCAGCTTTATACCTGTTAATGCCATCTAGAAGAACCTTCTTAACGTACCAATCTACATCGCTATCAATAGTTAGCTTTATGTCGTTACCGTTTACAGCATCTTTATATTCGCTTACCGTTCCAGGAATTTTCTCATTTCCAACGTTATTTCCCTGATATTTTTGATAACCATCTTTACCAGTTAGAACCTTATCTTGAGAAAGCTCTAGTCCAGATTCGCCAATTTCTCCTCTTCTGCCCTTTGCTTCCTTGCGAGCGCTTTCTTCAGCGTCTTTAACGGAACCGATTAAAGCACCAAGAATAGGGCCACTCGAGTATACGCGTTCGCTACTGTTTTCTGCATAAACACAACCAGAAAGATTAAGCTTATCTATTGCGCGCTTAACAGAAGGCTTAACATTTCTTTTAATAACAGCGTAACGTCCTACGCCTGCAATCTTGCCGCCTATTTCAACAGAACTCATATGCAAAATAGGAGCCAAAAGACGCGCTACAGCAACAGCGCCAGTTCCTTCAACATCTTTGCCATTAATTGCATGACAATTCCCAGCAGTTTGCTTTGTGCAAGGAGTTGGCTTAAAAGACTGAGCATTCATAGGGTCTGCGATTATGTTGTATCTTTCAACGCTTTGAGCTAAAACAGAACCATTTGCATCTAAAATACGACCTCTACGAGCAAGTATTGGACGAGTTCTGCTACGTTCTGCCTGCGCCGCCTGAGCAGTAGAACGTGCATTGATTAACTGTATAAAGCTAAGTTTTACTATTGCTACAGATGCAATAAATGCAAATATCATTGCAACAGCAATACACTTTTTTGCAAAAACCGTGTTTCGTATAACGCTAGTTTGAGCGCCATAACGTGCATTAGCTCCAGAAGCATAACCAAAACCAGAACGCGCGGCATTACTGCCGTATGATCTGTACAACTTACGCGTATTGAATCTGCTTTGGCTGATTTTGCTCACTCTGCTTGTAATAGAGCGCAACTTTTTACCAGCTAGCTTGGCATAATACAATACTGTTTTCATTTTGCCTGAGTATTTGGCGAAACGTTGCTTGATTAGGCGGTTCATCAATGTTTCTCCTTATTTTTTTGTTCTGGCTGTTGTTTAGTTTTATCTGGTTTAGTTTTATCTGGTTTAGTTTGTTGTTCAGTTTTCTGTTGTTTAAGTTTTTGCTTAGCTTGCTCCTGTTTAGCTTGCTCCTGTTTAGCTTTTTGAGCTTCAATAGCAGCTTGTTCTGCCTTCTTTTTATTGGCATAAGCACTTAAATCAACTGTTATTGCTCTCTGTTGTGGAATCATTCCCATATCTTGTGCTTTTGCTGGAAGATCCGCTTCTAAAGCGTCTAACTTTGTTTGCGCAGTTTCCACATCTTGACGAAGCCTAGAGATACTTGATTGAGTGGCAGCTTGTTCAAAAGATATCTCCGCCATTTTTGTGCGCAATAACAAAGACGTAGTAGGCGTAACAAAAAGGAAAATAACAACAATAATCAAGTTGAAAAGAGGAGCTTTACGAGTGTTACTCCACTCTATAACTCTATGTAAGTGATTCATTACTGTGTAAGACCTACGGTCAGAGGCACTAAACACTAATGGAATCGACTTTAAAACGCGATTTTGCCTTGAATTATTACCAGCTGCTTTCTCGTTTACTCGCCCAGCAGGAGCAGATGAACTGGCATAAGACGCAGCAATCCTAGAAGCACGGTTTTTACTTGGCTTATCCATTAGAACCTGCCTCCTTTGCTGTTATTTACACCATTCGCTTTAGCAGAAGAACGATGCGAAGACGCATCTTCTCCTTGAGCAATAGCTGTAAAGTCTTTAATCCACCTATCTGGAATATCTCTAATAAGCTCCACTGCGCGTAAGCGAACAGAAGAAGACCTTGTATTATTTGCAATTTCTTCTTTAGATGCTTTAATAGCTCCGCGAGTTAAAGACTTAAAGAAAGGTTTTGCGCTTTGCGGAATAATTGGCATATTTGCTGGAACATCTACTTCTAAGCCTTTATTCATAAAACGCTTAACCGTAATATCTTCCAAAGAATGATAAGACTCAACAACAATTCTGCCACCGTTATTTAAGCGCAAAGCAAGCTTTGGCAAAGTCCTAGAAAGCTTATCTAGCTCTCCATTAACTTCGATTCTAAGAGCCTGAAAAACTCGTTTAGCAGGATTTCCTGGAGCACGATGAGCACGCGGAATAACATGATCCACTAAATCAACAAGTTGACCAGACGTTTTTATTGGATTCTCTTGTCTAACTTGCACTATTTTTCTTGCGATTGGACCAGAAAAACGTTCTTGACCATACTCACGGAATATTTGAGCAAGGCTGGATTCGCTATAAGTCGCAAGAATGGTTTCAGCAGTAACACTTTGAGTTGTATCCATGCGCATATCTAAGACTGTGTTATGAGAATAAGAAAATCCTCTATCTTCCTCGTCTATTTGCAAACTAGAAAGACCTAAGTCCATAAAAGCTGCGTCAATCTTATCGATTTCTAAATCTTCAAGAACTTTGTCAACTTCATCAAATGCAGCATGCACTGGAATAAAACGATTCTCTAAGCCTTCATCGCGCATTCTTTTTGTCGCTAAGCCAAGAGCTTCACTATCTCTATCTATTCCAATAAGAGTTGCAAGTGGAGCAGCTTTAAGAAAAGCCGTTGCGTGACCTGCAAGACCCAGTGTGCAATCAACAACAATAGAATCTTTATGATCTAATGCTGGAGAAACAAGATTTACACAGTCTTCCAACAGCACTGGCGCATGAATTGTAGATAAATCTTTCATTGTGCCACCGCCGGAAGAACATCATTTGCAATATCTGCATAATCTTGCTCTTTATCTGCAAGATAATTGTTCCAAGCAGATTTGTTCCATATTTCTGCGCGAGTTCCAACACCAATTACAACAATCTCATCTCCAAGATTTGCATAATCCCTTAGCATTGGAGGCACCACTATACGACCTTGCTTATCTGGCTCCTGATCAACAGCGCCAGAAAGGAAGACTCTAAGGTAGTCTCTTGCAGACTTATTACTCATAGATGTGAGCTGAATCTGAGTTGTAATACGCTCAAACTCTTGCATTGGAAGAACATAAACGCATCGCTCTTGTCCGCGAGCCATAACAAAACCATCACCCAACTGGGATCTGAATTTTGCAGGTAAAGCAACACGACCCTTTGCATCTATTTTTGGAGAATAAGTTCCAAGAAGTATCGGATTCTTTACGTGATTATTAGCCTGACTTTGCAAATTATTAGCACCAAAAACCGCGTCTTGAGGCAAAGGAGTGGATGTAAAAGCCGAAGACATAGGTTGAGGTTGCATAACAGGCTGCATAACAGGCATTTGAGGCATTTGCTGCGCTTGATACATTTGCGGCATTTGCGGCATCACATAATAAGGCTGAGCGTACGCTTGAGAATTTTGCATTGGCATATGCGCATCTTGAGCATTAGCTTGAGCCGTATTTTGAGAATCATAACCAGATGGATTTTGAGCATGCTTAAAGGAGGAATTGGCTTTATCTTGCGCATTTGCGCCAGCATTGTTACTAGCCATCAATCCACCTCCTTTTCAACATGCAATATGCCACTTGCACATCATTCACCATTTTACCCCATTTCTCACCAAAAATCCCCACTTTTTTGTAAAAAAATAATATTTTTTTAACTCAGATTGGAAACATGCAACGTGTATTAGCCTCGAGGTATACTTAAACGCCTAGTTTTAGCCCAACTTTTAAGAAGAACGGACACAAATGTCTACGTACTCCTCACAACTCAGCGAAGAACAACAAGCGGTTGATTGCGCTTACAGTCGATTAGATAACTTGCGTTCAACAATCCGAGCAAGGCTTGATTCTGTACGCGCTGCAGGCTCGCATGGCTCACCAACTCAGCGAACAGAACGAGATTCTTTTGCAACAATGTACGAAGATCGTTTAACGCAACTTAGAGCTGTAGAAGATAGACTCGTGTTCGGCAGACTAGACAGCCTAGAAGGCATAAGACGTTACATTGGAAGAATCGGTTTACTAAGCGAAAATCACGACCCAATCTTAACTGATTGGAGAGCAGAAGCGGCTAGACCATTCTACGAAGCGACTCCTTCAAATCATGGAGACATTGTTATGCGCAGGCACATAACTCTTAAATTCCGAGAAGTTGTAGGAGTTGAAGACGAGATTCTAGATATTCATTCAGACGAAGTAAACAAAGCGTCTAAGCAAGGAACACTTACTGGCGAAGGTGCATTGCTTGCTTCTCTAGGTTCTCGTAGAACTGGAAAAATGACGGATATTGTTGCAACCATTCAGGCAGAACAAGACCGCATTATTCGCGCTCCTCTTGACCGTACAATTGTTGTGCAAGGTGGACCTGGTACAGGCAAAACTGCAGTAGCTTTGCACAGAGCAGCATACTTGCTCTACACGCATCGCAGAAAGCTTGAAAGATCAGGCGTTTTGATCGTAGGACCAAGCTCCGCATTCTTAAGATACATAGATCAAGTTTTGCCATCTTTGGGTGAAACTGGTGTTGTTAGCAGAACTATAGCGGATCTAATCCCAAATATTCATGCAACAGTGCAAGACACTCCTCATGCAGCAAAACTTAAGGGAATGTACCGCATGAAAAACGTTATTCAAAACGCTATTTGCGCAAGAATACGCGTTCCTAAAGATTTGCCAACACTACGCATAAATGGTTTTGCTGTGCAATTAAAAAAGGAAGATATAGAGCTTGCACAATTAGACGCTCAGCGCACACACCAGCCTCATAACCAGGCGCGTAAAACATTTGTAAAGTCAGTTATAAGTTCGCTTAGAAACAGGTATCTAGAACAACTTGATTATGTTCCTTCCCAAGCGGAGATATCCGATATTACTTCGCAACTTAGAATGGAAAATAAGCTCAAGATTACATTAAATCTTGCTTGGCTACCTATGAATGCCAATTGGCTTATAGACCAACTCTTTTCTAAACCTGAACAACTTCGCATATATGCTCCTTGGTTAAGTGAAAATGATATTCGTGCATTGATTAGACCAAAAGGAAGTCCTTTAACTCAGTCCGACATCCCACTTCTTGACGAAGCTATGGAGCTACTAGGCCCAGATCCAAAGATTGAAGCACAAAACGCTGCTCTCGCTCGTAAAAAACTCGAAGAACAGCAATATGCTTCCGATACTCTTGCACAAAATGGCATAGGAAATGGCATTATTACCGCCGATATGCTTATTGAGAATATTCAAGGTAACGATGCAAGTATGGTTGCAAATCTTGCCGCGTCTGATAGAGAGTGGACTTATGGCCATGTTGTTGTAGATGAAGCGCAAGAGCTTACTGCAATGGATTGGCGTATGCTAATACGCAGGTGCCCTTCACGCTCATTTACAATTGTTGGCGATGTTGCACAAACCTCCTCTCTAGGTGGTACACATAGTTGGCAAAAAAACATGAGCTCATTGTTTGGAAACGAAAACTGGGATCTTTATGAACTAACAATTAATTACCGTAATCCTAAAGAAGTTTCTGAAGCTGCAGGAAAAGTTGCAAATAATTCTGGCTTATATATATCAACAGTTAATGCAGTTAGATCTGTTCCAGATTCGCTTGTTACACATACGGTTCAGAATCAAAATGAGCTTAATAATATGCTTGCTAAATATTGCATTGACTTATTTAACAAATTTGTTTCCGAAGACGGAAGCGGACGCGTAGCAATTATTGTTCCTCAAGAACTAATAAAGCATGCAAACAAAATCGTTAAAAATACTCTTAGCAAGAATCTTTCAACTAAGGAATATGCACGCATAATTCAGCAAAACTTTGACGATAGTCAAATTAGCGTTTGCAATGCGGAAAATGTTAAGGGATTGGAATACGATGCGGTAATTCTAATGCAACCTTCTGCCATCGAGCAGGAAGCAGCATCCAGACTTAGCGCAGCGGCAAATCTATACGTTGCAATGACAAGACCAACACAGCGTCTTGTTGTCTTGCGCACACAAGACGACGCCAATTTTTCAAAGTAATAATCGCGAAGTAAAAGTACTGAGTAAACCCAACTATCAACAACCTTGTTATTTGTTTGACCCTTTAATTGGGTCAAACAAATCAGGTTATCCCTCACACTATAACCATATTTATTCTAAGACTCAACGATTCGCCAACAAACAGCAAATCAACATTCACACAAACTCAAATACTCAAACTTATACTTATTCAGCAACATTCACAAATTGTTCACTCAATGTAAAACATTGCACAATCACTTACTTTTCTTAAGATCATCTATTGCACGTTCAAAATCTTCCAAACCAGTAAAATTCTGATATACGCTAGCAAAACGAAGATACGCCACCTCGTCTAGTTCACGCAACGGCTTTAATATTGCTTTTCCAACATCTTCGGATGTGATTTGAGCTAATCCACGAGCGCGTAAATCAGCTTCAACTTCCATTCCAAGAGTCTTTAGCTCCTCAGAATCTATTGGTCTACCCTGGCAAGCTTTTCCAACACCAGCAACCACTTTTGCCCTATCAAAAGGTTCCACAGAACCAGAACGCTTCATAACAAGCAATTGCGTAGTTTCTACTGTTGTAAAACGATTACCACACATCTGACACTCGCGCCTACGACGGATTGAATATCCATCCTCGCTGATTCTAGTGTCAATAACCTTAGTATCGGAATTCTTACAAAAAGGACAATGCATATATACAGCATACTAAAAATTAATTAAATATGTTATATATATTTCAATGTTTTATATAAATAAATCGATTTTTTCATATTTTTCCTCGTATATTTTATAAAATTTATCGCAAAACACTCGAATAGATGGATATATAGATACATCCATAACAACAAGTGGTTCAACAATTGGCTTAACGCTTAAATCATTACAACTGCAACATGCAGAATCATCGCAATAATATAATGCAAACAAATCATATGAGTCTGACGAATTATATTCATAATCTGAACTCATAAATACTCCATTCTAATAATATTTGTAATAACAAAATCAGTCGTCAATAAAAGGTACTCGTATAGACTGCCCTACTTCTAAATCTGTAGAATCAAGATTATTTAATTGCATAAGGTAATCAACAGAATCAGAAATATTGCCATTTTTATCTGTTATGGATTTTGCATAACTCCATAAGGTATCTCCAGGTCGAACAGTATACGTTACAAAGGATTTTGATACGGCTGAAACAGCTGGCTTTGGCATAAAAATAATCCAAGCAAAACAAACTAACGCAGAAAAAACTATAAAACGAATAAATAATTTATTTTTGCGTTTTTTGTAACCCTTATTAACCAAAGCGGCACGATTTAGTGTTGAATAACTAATACCATTAGAAGAGTTCAAGTTCTTATACATAACTATCCTTTCTTACGTTTTAATTGACATGAACATTTGTTCTATCGAACAAGTGTATTAATCTTGACACATTTGTTCTAAAGATGCAACGGCGTGTCGAACATATGTTTGATTTTTTTAGAAAAGTGTATTAGAATGTAAAACAACGAAAGGAGACGCCATGAATACCACCCAAAACGAGCTTAGTGATTCTGCGGCGCACAACGCTGAGCCACTAACAGATCGCCAGAGAAAAATCATGGATGCTATACAGCAATGCCTCGAAGAACATGGATTCCCTCCATCATTTAGAGAAATAGGTGAAGCTGTAGGCTTAAGAAGTCCTTCTTCCGTAAAACATCAATTACGAGCACTCGAGATGAAAGGATTAATACGAATAAGTGCAAATAAAGGTAGAGCAATTGAAGTTATTGGAGATTTTATACAAAAGAATAAAGAAAAAGCCCATGCATTGCTTGAAAAACAATCAGCTATCGATGTGAGCATGTATAACAGTGAGTCTTTGATAAACTCTCACGATGTTCCTCTTGTTGGAAGAATCGCTGCAGGAACACCTATAACAGCTGAACAACATGTTGAAGATGTTATGCGTTTACCAGAAAGACTTACTGGAAGCGGAAATCTGTTCATGCTAGAAGTACACGGAGATTCAATGATTGACGCAGCAATTTGCGACGGTGATTATGTTGTTGTGCGAGAACAGAACGAAGCAACAAATGGAGATATTGTTGCTGCACTGCTAGATAACGAAGCAACTGTAAAGACGTTTAGAAAAGAAAATGGTCACGTTTGGCTTATGCCTCACAATCCAGCGTATTCCCCTATAGATGGGTCTCACGCAAAGATAATGGGCAAAGTTGTTACCATTTTAAGAAAAATTTAATGATTTAAGAGATTTACAAGATTTACTAGATTAAAACAGCTAAAGAGCAATACTGTTAAACGGATACAAATAAGCATATAAATAAAATCGCTGTGACCTATAAATCATATAGATTCTAAATCACAGCGATTAGAGAAAATAGATAGATAACAAGTATGTGCTCGCTTATTAAAACAAATTCATTGTTTAAGCGAGTGGATGAGAATCCTTAATGGTTACAGAAATTTGGCGACCATTTGGAGCAGAGTAGCTAACAGTATCACCCGCTTTAGCGCCAATAATTGCAGCACCAATCGGAGATTCTGGACTAATAACATCGTAATCGGTAGCAACAGCAATATCACGAGAACCAAGAACATAAGTCATCTCTCGACCAGCAAGATCTAAAGTAACAACAGAGCCATTGCCAACAAGGCCTTCCTCTGGAGCCTCAAGAATCTTTGCGTTGCGTAGCTTAACAATAAGCTCGTTAATACGACCCTCGTTCTTGCCCTGCTCTTCGCGAGCAGCCTGATAGCCACCGTTTTCAGACAAATCGCCTTCGGCGCGAGCAGCAGCAATACGCTCGGTGATTTCATCACGATATTCACCTTCGCGATGAGCTAATTCTTCCTTAAGCTTATCGTAGGCCTCTTTAGTTAACAGAATTATTTTTTCTTCAGCCATTTTGCAATCTCCTTAACAAAGAATAAAGAATAAAAGCAACAAAACAATCACTCGCGTTTAGCGAGTAGAAATAATATCAATCACAAAAACGAGGGTGTCCGAACCACCAATTCCAGCCTGCGGAACACCTCGTGAACCATAACCATACTCAGGCGGAATAGAAACAAGTAAGCGAGAACCAACATTATGTCCTGGAACAGTACGATCCCAACCCTGAATAACCTGACCAACACCAATACCAAAGCTGGCAGGAGTATGACGAGCAAAACTAGAGTCAAAAGGCTCACTTGCTCCCCAAACAACGCCATGGTAATTAACGGTAACAGTGTCTCCAGCACGAACCAAAGGCCCATTGCCTTCTACCAATTCAACAACCTTAAGCCCTGCTGGCGGCTCAAGCGCTGGGAACGTCACCGTTGGCGTAGTACCAAATTCCGCAACTACTTCTGGCATATCCTGTGCCATTTTGCCTCCTTTATAACCTCTTATAATCCCTTACAAACATGTGTAAATGCTTGCAAAAAGCCACTAACACTTACAAACTATTCATTAAAAACTTTGAATATTATAACATTTTTGCAATTTTATAGCGTGTTTTAGATTAGCACTCAACCGCTACCTATGCCAATACGCATATAACTTGCATAACAATATAGCAACACAATGCAAGCAAATACGCAAAACATGCTTAAGGAAAATGCAATAAAAATAGCTATAAATGCAACGACTATAACTAGCACTCAACTACATTTACAGCTAAGCCACCCTTAGATGTTTCTCGATATTTAGACATCATGTCTTGGCCAGTTTCCTTCATAGTTTTAATAGCACTATCTAAGCTAACAATATGAGAGCCATCACCTAGAAGAGCCATTCTAACAGCGTTAATAGCAGTGTTGGCAGCCATAGCATTGCGCTCGATACAAGGAATCTGAACCAAGCCACCAACCGGATCACAAGTGAGACCAAGATGATGCTCAATACCAATTTCGGCAGCATTTTCAACCTGCTGCGGAGTTCCGCCAAGAACTTCGCACAAGCCTGCAGCAGCCATAGAACACGCAGAACCAACTTCTCCCTGGCACCCAACTTCTGCGCCAGAAATAGAAGCATTGCGCTTAAACAAATAGCCAACAGCGCCAGAAGCAAGAAGGAACTTTATTATTCCCTCCTCGCTAGAACTGTCTACAAAACGCCAATAGTATTGCAAAACAGCCGGAATAATACCAGCGGATCCATTAGTCGGAGCTGTAACAATACGACCACCTCCAGCGTTTTCTTCACTTACTGCAAGAGCAAAAAGATTTACCCATGCAGAGTCAGAAGCTTCCAGAGCGCAATCAGCTCGCCTACGATTTTGCTTAAGCATATCGGAATTTGCAGCAAGACGAGCATACATACGCGGAGCACGCCTATGAACCTCAAGTCCACCTGGAAGAATCTGCTGCTTAGAGTTACATCCATGTTCAACACACTCTTCCATAACTTCCCAAACATGCAACAAATAGGAACGAACATATTCGGAATTACCGTTATGCAAAGCAAGTTCGTTTTGCCAAACAATGTCACTTATACTCTTATGCTCCTTTTTGCAAATCGAGATAAGTTCTTTGCACGTTGTAAAAGGATATGGAACAGACGAGTCTTCACGCGAATCACTAGAAGATTCAGAATCTTTAAGATTAGAATCTTTAGTTTTATCTTCACTTTCTTCCACATTTTCATCAACGCGGTCATGCAAGCCAATCATCTTATCGTTTGCATTGCCTTTGCGAATAAATCCGCCACCAATCGAATACCAAACTTGTTCGTCAACAGTATTACCAAAGGAGTCCAAAGCAACAAACCGCATGCCATTAGGATGTGCAGCCATGCGCCGCCACTTTTCAAAAACAACATCGGAATCGTAATCAAATTCGATAGTATGACTATGCGCAAGTGTTAAAGTTCCGTTTTTCTTACAATCTTCGCGAATAGTCATCATGTGTTCCGTATCAACATCGTCTGGAAGGTTACCTTCAAGACCAGCAACCGATGCACGATCCGTGCCATGCCCCAATCCAGTAAGAGACAAGGAGCCATACAGTGTGACTCGCACACGCGAAACGTCTTTAAGCTTTCCATTCTTTTGAAGAGAAGTCACAAAAGCATTCGCTGCGCGCATAGGTCCAACAGTGTGCGAAGAACTAGGACCTACACCAACCGAGAACATTTCTAAAATACTGAACACATATCTATTGTAAGCACAATTGTCAGTAGGCACGACACGCTACGTCAACGATCACTATCATAAGAGTGCAAAACACTACCATCGTTTACATTATCAATCCAGTTTTCAATCAAGTGACTAACAAGATGCAAAACTAACCAGATAACAAAGGCAAAAATTACAGCGCAAATCATAACAAACATTGCATTTCCACTCACAGGAACATGCAAATCAAAGAAATGCGCAACAAACGGTATAAATGCACCAATAACTCCAGCCGCAGCAAAGAATAAGACCATGATTCCACGCCAAGAAATAAGCGGCTTAGAAACTGTAGCCAAAACTGCAACACCGAGCACAAAAACAGTAACAGCACAAATAGTGCGAGTTACACCAACAGCGTGCACAGATTCAACAATAAGCCTAGAAGCGTTAGCGTTAGAAGAATCAAGACCACGCGCAAGCATTAAAGGAGAAAGAATGGACACAACCAAAACAGACACAGCAACAGCTATACCATTTGGTAAAGCAAAACGAACAACACGATGCAAGAATCCAGGAACGTAGCGCCTTGTATTAGGAGCCAAAGCTAGCAAAAATGCTGGAATACCAATGGTTAACGAACCAATATAGGTTATGTGACGAGGCAAATATGGGAAATTAAGACCGAGCAAAACCACACCTGCAGAAATTAGTGCAGAATACACGGTTTTAACGAGGAACAGTCCTGCAACACGTTCCATATTCGCCATTACTTGACGACCCTTAGCAACAACATCTGGAAGATGCGAGAAGCGTGAGTCAACAAGCACAACTTGCGCAACAGCTTTAGCAGCTGGAGCAGCGTTACCCATTGCAACGCCTAAGTCTGCCTCTTTGAGCGCAAGCGTGTCGTTCACACCGTCGCCAGTCATAGCTACAACATGGCCTTTAGAGTGCAAAGCTTGAACAATCGCCTTCTTTTGATCTGGCAAAACGCGACCCAAAACATCAACGTTTTCAAGAACCTCGGCAAGTTGATTTATATCTGTAGGCAACTGTCTTGCGTCCATTGAAACAGGCTTTGAGTCACCAGTTAGACCAACTTTTTCGGCAACAGAGGCAACAGTTGTTGGATTATCGCCAGAAATAACGCGACACCTAACGCCTTGCTGCCTAAACCAAGCAAGAGTTTGACGAGCGTCAGCACGTATTTTCTCTGAGCATCGAACTAAAGCAACAGGGCGAGCGCTTGTAGACACTACTGGAGAACTGGAGAACGTTGCATCATTAGAATCGCCAGAATCACTATAAGCAACAGCTAGAAGAAGAACACGATTACCCTGCTGAGCGTATTCGTTTACACGATTCAAAATTTGCTTAAACGAATCCGTTAAATGGCAATTATCGAAAGGAGAATCGCCAGAAACCGCAGAATCGCTGATTCCGCCTTCTGCAACCGCTGGAGCAATAGAACCGTGCAAATCGCTAGAAACAACGCTAGATTCGCGTGAACAAATCGCAGTTGCTAAAACCTCTGGAGCACCCATATACCACGTTTCAAATCTACCGTCTTTTAGCGCGTAGCGTATTGCGCTCCACTTTCTTGCAGACGAAAATGGCAAGCGAGCGCTAACACTAGAAGCAGCGGAAACACCTTGATTTTTAAGGCCTTCCATAATGGCAGAACCTGTAGCATTTGGATTTTCTTCGTTAGATAAGTCAAACAAAGCTTGATTCACCAAACGATTCGAGCCATCACCAATCAAGTCAACACCAACAAACGCGATTCCGCCATCCGTAATCGTGCCAGTTTTGTCTAGATTAAGGCAATCCACTCGAGCCAAAGTTTCAACAGATTCAAGCTCCTGAACCAACGTTTTTTTACGCGCAAGACGCATTGCAGCAACAGCAAAGTTAAGCGAAGTTAAAAGAACAAGTCCTTCTGGAATCATGCCGACAACGCCAGCAACAGCAGAAACAACAGCGCTCTTCCACTGCCCCGTCTGTAAAGCTACAGCAAATCCGCCAACCTTATTGATTTGCGACCAAACAAGCAAAACGCAAAGAGGAACAACAACAATCGTCATCCACTTTAGAATCGTGTTAATTCCACGACTCAAATCGGAGATTGTTTTTGTATAGACCTTTGCTTGTGCAGCAAGCTTAGACGCATAGCTGTTATCTCCTACAGCTGTAACGCGCATTAAAGCAACGCCAGAAACCGCAGTAGACCCAGAATAAACAAAGTCGTCCGCAGCTTTACGAACAGTCACAGATTCGCCCGTAAGCATGGACTCGTCCATTTCTAAGCCCCAAGATTTAACAACATTTGCATCTGCAGGAACCTGGTCGCCAGAACGAACCCACAACAAATCACCAAGCACAATACCGCTATGATCAACATAAACATTTTTGCCTTCGCGCCGAACAATCGATTTGGAAGCAACAAGAATCGAAAGACGGTCGAGCGTACGCTTTGCGCGCAACTCCGTAACAACACCAATACCCGTGTTAATAAGAATCACAAAGCCAAAAACAGCGTCTTTCCAAGAACCAGTGACAAGCACAACAACCATTGCTGCAAAAATGATTGCGTTAAAAAGAGTAAACACGTTTGCGCGCACAATAGAAAGAACGGACCTAGATGTTCGATTATTCGTAACATTTACAAATCCGCGATTTACAGCATCAAAAACTTCGCTTTGCGTTAAACCTTGTTCGCTGACATCTGGCAAATCAGGGAAATCGGAGATATTCACAGAATCTGTAGAATCTGTAGAGCTTTGCGAATCATGCATTTTTTGCAAACTCGTAACGTTAGCGCTAATCTTTGTCATTTATAACCACATCCCTACTGTGAGGCGTATTGTCAATCACAGATTGAACGATTTTTAGAAGACTAGAATGTTGGATTTTACCGAAACTCTTAATTAGATTTGTGTCAAACAAATTCTCGCCATCTAAATCCTTAAGAATATAAAGCTTTGCTGCATACAAAGTGCGGTCCTTAGGTGGATTTTGTGGATTAACAAGCACAACAGGAATCCCAGCAGAGCGCACATATTCAAGCGCATTAGTCCAAGCTTTGCGAGCCTTTAGATCAACATGCGCACCACCAGCATTGCTTTTAACGCTATAATCAACGCGATCTAATCTATCAACATTAATATTGTTTATCAAAATAATAGACACAGGCTGATTTGAAGCATCTGTAATTGCCTCTTGCGAAGCAAAATTAGCATTTTTGACGTCTGCAATCGAAGTATATGATGCATGCAAACCAGATTTCTCACACATATGCAAAAGCTTAGAATCAAGAGCCGCCTGCCTGGATCCAACTACAAACAACTTTATGTCTTCTACATCAATACCATCATGAACAATGTCGTCCAAATGCCCGCTATCGCCAACAGCGTGGCCCTGAGGAGTGCAAGCACTTAGAGACGCAAATAAGAAAATCACCAATGCGGACGCAAAAGCCGAAACAACATAACTACGTTTGCACAAAACAGCACGAATCGCACGCATAAGAACGTGTTTTGTTTTGCGCATAAAGACCATAAGACTTTTATAGCACAAATTAGGAACGAAGCATATTGAGAACAGCGCAAGAGTTCGTGGTAAGCGGCAAACATCGTAGATAACAAAAACGCCGCTAAAACTAGCGGCGCAAAATTTGTACCCCCTAAGAGAGTCGAACTCTTGTTGTCAGATTGAAAGTCTGGTGTCCTAACCGTTAGACGAAGGGGGCTTTTAACCAAACCATATGATATTAACACTCATGCGCAGTTCTTGCAAATTACGGCGTGTTGAAGGAAGATAACGCGATTCTAACAAAGCACACCACACAAGCACGCGCTACGCATTACGCACTGCATCACAATCAAATACACAACTCACTTTTTAACAACATATGTCAAATCGTGAATCACGCGACCAGCATCTAATCCCTTACGCTCAAAATTCGTCAAAACACGCCCATCAAAGCGACGCGACTCCACAAAATCCGCATGAGGCAAATCCGCAGCATCTTGCGCATTACCCTTTCCAACATGCTCAATCGGCAAGCTCACACGCAAATCGCCATCGTTTTCAAAGCACGCCAAAGAATCCATAACTTCGTGAACATGCAACGCGTAATCCTCAATATCTGTAGCAATTCGCCAAACTCCACCTGCAACAAGCGCATTATGCACAGACTTAGCCAAAGAAGGCTGAACAATTCGGCGCTTGTGATGACGCATTTTAGGCCAAGGATCTGGGAAAAATGTCCAAACTTCTGCCAAAACACCACTTTTGCACGCTGCAAGAAAATCAGGAGCGTTAACCTGCGCAATTCGCAAATTATGCAGATCCTGCTTACCAGCCAAAAGCATAGTGTGCGCTACGCCTGGGTCATAAACTTCTAGCGCAAGAAAATTCGTATTCGGGTTTGCTGCAGCAGCTGCCACAATGTTTTCTCCCTGCCCCGAGCCGATTTCGACTATAAGCGGATTAGCATTGCCCCAATTGGCCTCAATCCACTGCGAATCCACACACAAATCGCTTTTTACGCGCAAAGACCCATCGCCATCCGCAATGCATAGCAAATAAGCGCCTGAGTAGCGTTGCTTGGCTTTCTCTAAGCGCGCGTCGAGCCTGGCAGATCTTCGTACAAACGAAAGAATCGCCCTAGCGGATGCGTGAGGCTGTTGAGGTTTGGAAGAGTCGCCAGCAACCGCGCAATCATACGCGCAATCATACGCGCCATCAGTCAAATCGCCAAAAGAGTGGCCACTATGCAAATCGTCACTTGCACTATCTACATTAAAATCGTTCATTTTTAGCCAATCTTCCTTATTTTCTTGCATACGCGATTGAATCACAACTCATCGCATAATATCAAACGCGCAAAACACTGGCACAAATACCAGCACAATCACAAACACAAACACAAACACAAACAATCACAAACACTGGAACAAATACAAACAATGCCAAAAACACAATATGATTCAAGCGCTATAATTTCCCTATAACATTATGCAAAAACAGCATATGCAAGAAAGGTAAACGGTAAACAATGACTATTCTAGTTACAGGCGGATGCGGCTACATTGGCGCACACGTTGTACACGCTCTTCACCAAGCAAAGCAAAACGTTGTAGTTGTAGACGATTTAAGCTACGGAAAGCCTACAAGAATTGAAGGCGCGCGACTTTACGGAATGGACATTGCTTCCCCAGACGCTGGAGCGCGACTTGCGCAAATAATGGAGGAAAATAACGTTGACTCTGTGATTCACTTTGCTGCGCGAAAGCAAGTTGGAGAGTCCGTAGAAAAGCCACTTTGGTACTACCAGCAGAACATTAATGGCATGCTTAACGTTTTAGAAGGAATGCGCCAAAGTGGTGCTAAAAAGCTTGTTTTTTCGTCTAGCGCGGCCACGTATGGCGAGCCGCCTGTAGAAGTTGTGCCAGAAGACGTTGTGCCAATGCTTCCGATTAATCCGTACGGCCAAACTAAACTTTTTGGCGAGTGGATGGCACGCGCTTGCGAACACACTTATGGAATTCGTTTTTGCGCACTTCGCTATTTTAACGTTGCGGGATGCGGGCCTGTGGAGCTAGAAGATCCTGCGATTTTGAACCTGATTCCTATGCTTTTAGATAGGTTGCAGCAAGGCAAAGCTCCTGCGATTTTTGGTAATGACTACCCTACTGCCGACGGCACTTGCATTCGCGACTACATTCATGTTTCGGATCTTGCAGACGCGCACATTGCAGCGCTTACCTATTTAGATCGCGATGAGCGCAAGTATGACGCTTTTAACGTTGGAACGGGCAAAGGCACTTCTGTTCGTCAAATTGTAGACGAAGTTAGGCGCGTTACTGGATTGCCATTTAGAGAGGCGATTTTAGGGCGTAGAGCTGGCGATCCGCCACAATTGATTGGAAGCACTAAGCGCATTAACGAAGAGATGGGGTGGCATGCGCGCTACAACGTTAAGGATATTGTGGAATCCGCTTGGAAAGCTTGGCAAGCAAATCCAAACCATCATATTGACGTTGAATCGTGGAAGCAAGTTGACTAAGCAGGTTGACTAGCTTATAAACAAAAAACGCGCGGCAAAAATGCTGCGCGTTTTGTTATTTAGTTTTTGTTTATTTACTTGTGGCTCCGAGCGGGATCGATCCGCTGACCTAGCGATTTTCAGTCGCTCGCTCTACCAACTGAGCTACAGAGCCATGATGAATAAAAAACCCGGCGAACCGGGCCTTTACTAATCGCGACCCCGGCCGGACTTGAACCGGTGACCTCCGCCGTGACAGGGCGGCGCTCTAACCAACTGAGCTACGGGGCCGTGGCTTTGTTCCATTGAACAGCCGAGTTACTATCTTACAGAATCCACGCCAAAATGCAAGTTCAAAAGCGTATTCGGCGTGTTGCCGCAGAATATCAAGCAAACACGACGCTGGCTACTCCAGCTCCATTGCACCCGTGCAAAGTTGATAATATTCACCACGCTTTTTCATCAAGTCTTCATGAGACCCACGCTCAACAATGCGACCATGGTCCAAAACCATAATCACATCCGCGTTTCGCACTGTAGAAAGCCTATGCGCAATCACAAATACAGTTCTATCTTGCATCAAAGCGTCCATCGCGCTCTGCACAAGCGCTTCCGTATGCGTGTCGATCGAAGAAGTTGCTTCGTCTAAAATCAAAACAGGCGGATTGGCAACAGCAGCTCGCGCAATCGCAATCAACTGCTTTTGACCCTGCGAAAGCTCTGCTCCGCCGTTTTTAATATGCGTATTATAGCCGTCTGGAAGCTTGGAAATAAAGGAATCCGCATGAGCAAGAGTGGCAGCAGCAACGCAATCCGAATCGCTAGCATTAAGGCGTCCGTAGCGAATATTGTCTATTATGCTTGCACTAAACAATCCAACGTCTTGCAAAACGGTTGCAACAGCATGGCGCAAGTCACTTTTGCAAATATTACGAACATCGATTCCGTCATACAAGATTTGACCATCAGCAATGTTGTAAAAACGCGTAAGAAGATTGGCGATAGTGGTTTTGCCAGCTCCAGTTGCACCTACAAGCGCAACTTTTTGACCCGCGTGCGCATACCAAGATATGTTGTGCAAAACAGTTTTAGAAGGCTCGTAGCCAAACGTAACGTTTTCAAAGCGAACATCTCCCCTAACAAGCGTGTACACGCCGTCTTTGGAGCAAATCGCGTGTTTTTGGGCATCTGCGCAAGAATCGGAGCTTAAAGAACCACAATTTGAAGAACCACCACTTAAATTTTTAGAGCAATTTTTCCACGCCCAATACACGTTATTTCCGCAAAAATCTTCGCTTACTTCGTTAAAAACTTGCAAATAAGACTGTTTAGCGTCTGTAAAATCTACTTGATTTACTTGCGATTTATCGCCACTATCATCGCCATCTCCACTACAGCACTCAACGATTTTTGCGCGAATTTTAACTAGCTTAACTGTTCCATCATCTTTTTCAACAGGCTCATCTAAAAGCGCAAAGATGCGATTCGCTCCTGCAGTCGCCATCATAAGCGAATTTAGTTGCATTGTTATCTCGCCAATCGGGTTTATAAACGCGCGAGAAAGCGTAAGAAGAGATATAAGCGTGCCGATTGTAAGCGTGCTTGAATTCACACCAAAAACGCCGCTCAATCCAGCAGAATACACGCCAGCATTTACCGCCCACGCTCCAAAAATCGCAAGCAAAACGTAAAACAGGTAGCTCGCGTTACTAATCACAGGCATAACATTATTTGCGTAAGAATTGGCGCTAGCAGAAATTTTTTGCACGCGAATCGCCAAATCACTTAATTTTTCCACCGCCGCACGTTCGTGATTAAAAATCTTAATAACTTTTCTACCAGAATCCGCCTCTTCTACAAACTCGTTCAAATCGCCCAAAGCGGCCTGGAATTGCGCAAAAAGCTTGCCAGAACGATTAAGCATAAAACGCACTAGAAGCAAGAGAATTGCAGTAAAAATCACAAGAAAAATTGCAACAGGAATCGAAAGCCAAGCAATCGCACAAAATGCCGCCGTAATAGACATTAGCGAGCTAAACGAGTCTGGAAAAGACCAAGAAATCGCTTGATGAAGCGCTTCCGTATCGTTGGTGTATCGGCTCATAACATCGCCATATCCGTGAGAATCTAGGTACTTAAGCGGAAGTTCTTGATGATGCTTAAACATTTGATTTCTAAGGTTTCGCATTACACTTTGCGCGATTTTTACAACCAGCCTGCTCCAAAGCCAACTAAAGAACACACCAATAGCGCACACGCATGCCATAATTGCAATCATTCGCAAAAGTGGCGCAAAATCGGGATTACGCTTGCCAATTAGAGGCAAAATGTACGCGTCTACAAGCGATTGCAAAAACATTGCGCTTACAGCTTGAACAATGGAGCTTATAATAATTGACGCAATAACAACAAAAACTTGCATCTTGTAAGCCATAATATAAGACGCTAAGCGCTTTAGAACGCGCCAATTTAGAGCGAATTTTTCTTGCGACTTTTGATCTAAGTTTTCTTGCGACTTTTGCGAAGATTCTTGTGCAGACTTTAACGCAGATTTTTCTTGCGACTTTTCCTTATTTTCCATTGTTAATCCTGCCACCCTCGCTACCTTCGGTGTCTTTACTGCCTTCGCTGTTTTTAGATTCAATCATTTTTATACCTTGAGAAATCGCCATTTTTCTATACGTTTCACACGATTCCATCAACTCGCTATGCTTCCCCTTAGCAACAACACGCCCATCTTTAAGAACAACAATCAAATCCGCGTGCATGCAAGAAGACACGCGTTGCGCAACAATGATTTGCGTGGAATCGGGCATAAAATGCCTTAAATTCTCGCGAATCTTGGCGTCTGTTTTAACGTCTACCGCACTCATTGAATCGTCTAAGATCAAGATTTTTGGCCGCTTTAGCAACGCGCGCGCAATGCAAAGTCGCTGTTTTTGACCGCCCGAAAGATTCTTGCCGCCTTGCTCAAGATTCGTGTTATATGCATGCGGCAAATCGTCTATAAACTCTTGAGCGCAAGCGATTTTACACGCCTCGCGCAAGTCGGAGTCAGTCGCATTCTCATTGCCCCATCGAAGATTTTGCGCAAGAGTGCCGCTAAACAGAATATTTTTTTGTAACACAACTCCTATCTGGTTGCGCAAACTTTTGGAATCATAAAAACGAACGTCTGATCCGCCTACAAAAACAGTGCCTTTTGTTACATCGTAAATGCGCGCAATCAAATTTATAATACTTGACTTTCCACTACCCGTTGCGCCCACAATCCCAACAGTAGAGCCAGAAGGAATATTTAGATTTATGTTGTGTAAAATTTCCTGACTACCTTTAGATAAGTCGCAAGCAGCCGAAGACAAATCGCCATTTACGCGCGCAGAATCATATGCAAAATCAACATTATTAAAACGAATCGAAGCATCTGCAAGCTCTGTAATCGCGTTTTTATGAACATACTCACTGTTATGCGATTGTAAAACATTTGCAACACGATGCATTGACGTGCGCGCAGTAACCGTCATAACAAAAATTACAACCAAATTAGCAAGCGCAAACAAAATTTGCAACGCATATACAACCAGCGCAGCAAGATTTCCCGTAGTCAAGCCAAATGCAGGATTATTTCCCGAAGCAACGATTTGCTTAGAAGCCATCCACGCAACAAGAAGCAAACATGCATAAAAGCACAAGTTAAAAAGCGGAATACTACAATTTAGAATATACTCCGCTTTTAAAAAATAGCTGTAAATTTTATGCGATATGCGCCTAAAACGGCGGTTTTCGTAGTCTTCTCTAACATACGACTTAACAATGCGAATATTGCGCAAATTTTCGCTAACCATGCCGTTCATGCTGTCAATCGTGCCGTAAATTTGCGCAAAAGTGGGTGCAACAATCTTGGCACCAATACCACAAATAACGCCAACAATTGGAATAAGACTAAGAAAAACCCAAGAAATCGAAGGGCTTATGCAAAAAGTAAACCACCATGCTGCAACAATAATCACAAGGCTGCGAACGCCTGCGCGAATAACCATTTGATACGCAAATTGAATATTAGAAACGTCGCTAGTTAGGCGCGTAACAACCGTTCCAGTAGAAAAACGGTCAAGATCGCAAAAACTCAACGATTGCAAGCGACTAAACATCTTGCATCGCAAATTTTTGCCAAAGCCCGCGCTAGAATGCGCGCAACAAACGCCAGAAATAACGCCAAAAATCATTGATATTGCGGCAAAAGCGAGTAATTGCAAGCCGTAGTATTTAACAGCATTTTGGGATTTTGCGGCAATTCCAAAGTCAATAAGACTAGACATTACTGTTGGAATCGCAATTTGCATAGATGCTTCTACAAAAATCGCAGCAGACGTGATTACACCAAGCATACGATAGCGCTTTAACAGCGGCATTATTGTGCGAAACGCATTAGGCGCGTAATCCTTGTGTTTTTTATGCGATTTTGCTTTCATGCGACCTCTCTATTAAAAGAATTTATACGCTTAATCATATCACTTCTGACTTGTAGATCGCTATTTCTAACAACCATTAGCTAACTCGCGTCAGCTTCGCCTTTCGCACGATCCTTGCCATAGATTGATGGAATAAAACGCTCTTGATCGTGAAGCTTTTCCCAGATTACAGGCGGATCACTCGGATTTTTCAGCGACTTTGGCACGTCAATAATCCGCTGATTGCTAGATCCGCGGAATTGCAACAGCGAATCGTGAAGATCCTTCATATATCGCCCGTCAACAAGAATGTCAATGTATTGCAAAAGCTCAAGCTTATCTGGCGTCTCGCCTTTGCGCATAAGCTCTTCCCAAGTGTAACCAGTCCAGCTCCAAATGTCTTTTGTATTTCCAAACTCGCTTCGAATACGCTTGCAAAGTGGCAGCAAAATGCCAGTGTTAAGAAGCGGCTCGCCGCCAAGAAGCGTCAATCCTTGCACGTACGGAAGCGCCAAATCTTCCATAATTTGGTCTTCAAGCTTTTGCGTGTATGGGTATCCTGCGCGAAAATCCCAAATCGACTCGTTATAGCATTCAACGCAATGGAACGGGCAGCCAGAAACGTACAGCGAGCAACGGATTCCTTCGCCATCCGTCATCAAAAAACGCTTATAATCCGCAATCATGCCCTTGCTCATGCGCTCACTGGACCACTGCCCTGCGCGCGGATTATTAGAAAGAGAGGTTGGAATCCAAGGCCCGCGGTTAACGTCTGCAGGTGCAAAATCGTGCAAACTTATGTGAGCCATGGTTCCAACCTTTTTAGTAATTTAGCCTAGCTTTTACTTTATTTTATGCGACTTTATGCGACTTTACGCCGCGATTTTACGCCGCAATCCTACGCACTACTTAGTTTCCTCGTACCACTCGCGAGACTCGCCATTGTTAAGAACAACATGGCCAGTTTCGCCAGACATGTGCTTTACGCGGTGAGCAATCTCCTCGTGGCGGCCGTGAACCATTGGGCGCTGAACAGGATTGCCCAAGTAGCCGCAAGTGCGCTTAGTCACATTGCACTTATCTGGGTCACTGTTGCCGCACTCTGGGCAGCGGAAGCCTTCCTTAGTCGGCTCAAAATCGCCCTGGAATCCGCAAACAAAGCAATGGTCAATCGGAGTGTTCGTACCCAAGTAGCCAATGCCAATCTTATAAGCATAATCCCAAACAGCCTCCAAAGCCTTAGGATTCGCTTGCAAGCATGGGAACTCGCAGTAGTTAATAAATCCGCCGGAAGCAAAGTACGGGAAGTCAACCTCGTAGCGGAGCTTCTCCATAGGAGTTGGCTGCAACCACACTGGGTAATGGAAGGAATTAGTGTAGAAGTCGTGATCTGTAACGCCTTCAATGCTGCCAAACTTCTGGCGATCCATGCGGTTAAAGCGATCCGTCAAAGACTCAGCAGGAGTGGAATATACCGAGTAGTGGTATCCCTCTGCCTTCGACCACTGCTGGCAAAGCTGATTCATGCGGCGAACCATAGAAAGCGCAAATTGCTTGCCATCTTCGTTCCAGCTGTGATCTTGCATCCAATCCTTGCCAAAGAACACGGATGTAGCTTCATACAAACCAATGTAGCCAAGAGACACGGTTGCACGCTCGTTGCGGAACAGCTGATCCACGCTCTCGTTAGCGCCCAAACGCCCAAACGCGCCGTAGCGGAACAGCGTTGGAGCGTTTACAGGAGTTGCCTGCTTGCAACGCATAATGCGGAATCGCAAAGCTTGATGTGCCACTTCCATGCGCTCGTTAAAAAGCTTCCAGAAGCGGTTTACGTCTCCGTGAGACTCCAGCGCAATGCGAGGCACATTAACTGTTACAACGCCAAGATTCATGCGGCCGTCTTCCACGTCTTTGCCAGTCTTTGGATCAATCCAGCCCTGAAGGAAGGATCGGCAGCCCATAGGCGCCTTAAAGGAGCCTGTAATCTTAACAATATTCTCGTAGAACACAACGTCTGGATACATGCGCTTTGTAGAGCACTCAAGCGCAAGCTGCTTCAAATCGTAGTTAGGGTCACCTGCGTCTGCGTTAACGCCGTGCTTAATAGTAAACACAAGTTTAGGGAAGATAGCAGTATGACGGTCCTTGCCGAGTCCGCGAATGCGATTAAGCAAAATAGCGCGCTGAATTTCGCGAGCAAACCAAGACGTACCAAGACCAAAACCAACAGTTACAAACGGAGTCTGGCCGTTAGAAACGCGGTTGGAATTAATCTGATATTCCATTGTTTGCATAGCGTCGTAAATCGCCTTGCGCGTCATAATCTTTGCGTAAACTTCGCGAAGCTGATCCAACTCACTCAAATTCTCGTCAAAAGGAGTGTCTTCTGGAAGAGGATCCCTATCTGAACAATGAAGATTCTTAGGCTCCTGAGCCTTTAAGCCGTCAATCATAGCCTTAGCAACTTCGATTGGCGTGGAATCTGGAATCATGGCCTGAGCCATAGCAAGATTCTTGTCGTAATCGCACTTAGCGTAAGGCTCCAGCATCTCGTCTGCGCGGTTTACAGTTTGGCCGCCGTACTGCGCGCCTGCAATATCCTTAATAATCTGCGTAACTTGAGTAGCCGCCGTACCAATCGACTTTGGGCTATCCATCATTGCGTTTCCAAGCGCAAATCCCTTAGCAAGCATGTTTCCAAAATCTGGAAGCGAGCAATTGCTCATGCAAGTAAATGGCGAATAATCGGCATCGTGGAAATGAATATCGCCCTTCATGTGCGCGTTAGAAACCGCGTGTGGAAGCATAGAAAACGCGGAAGCCTTAGAAACAGCGCCTGCAAGAAGATCGCGCTGAGTAGCGTAAACGTTGGAATCCTTGTTAGCATTTTCGCGCACAAGCGACTCATCTCGGTTTACAAGGCGATTCACAGCTTCGTTAATATCGGTTGCCTTAGCGCGGTCAATATCTCGGTTTAGGCGGTAGCTTGTGTAGCAACGCGCAACTTCGTAAAGGTGATTTTCAATAAGACCATGCTCAACAAGAGTCTGAATATCTTCGATTTTTGCAGGGCCATTGTAACGGTCTTGAATCTCGGCCTCAATATGATCCGTAATATCGCGAATCATTTGCTCTTCTTGCGGACCAACTTCTTTGCGCAAATCCTTAAACGCAGCTTTAATGGCCATTATTATGTTCATCTGATCAAAGTCAACAACGCGGCCATCGCGCTTTTCGACTTGCACGCGAGACTTCTTAGAAGAGTCGTTGAAGACGCCATTAAAATCGCCCAAAGCGGCTGCTTGCTCATCTTGCAAAGTGGCATCTTCTAAAGTCATATCAGAGACCTGCATTCTACAGACCTTTCTCAATCTACCGTGTATTTTGCATCGCAAATCGACTTATGATTCGCAACAACTTGCTCTACTATAACCCATTGCATGCACAATATCTAGGGCAACTTACATAAATAACAAACTATATATAGTGATTTTGTGGTTTCTGGCGATTTTCCAGGCGTGTCTCAGCGTGCCGTGTGCGCAGCTAGGGCGAGTCGCGCAAATTCTTGACGCTTTGATATATTGAGTCACGTGGAACAGACAGCTTTTCAACATGCAGAAGAATTTGGATTCCAACCTGGAGACATCGTACAGCAGTGGCTGTGGGACGATGACGTTGACGATGCGATTTGCAGCAATATCGAAGAATTGACTGGCGAAGAACTTGTTGACGAAGATTACAGCTCCACTGTTGACGGAGTGATTATTTGGTGGCGAGACGGCGACGACGAAGACGAGCTAGCAGACACCATTATGGACGCAACAAACATGTTGAACAGCAACGCACCTATGTGGGTTTTAACACCTAAGCCAGGGCGTGCTGGCTCTCCAAGCTCGAGCACTGTTCAAGCAGCAGCAATGACTGCTGGAATGAACGCCGCAACGCCTTTAACAGTTAGCGAAGATTGGAATGGTATTCGCTTGCGCGCATTCGGCAAAGGCCAAAGCAAGTAGTAAGTAGTAAATAGTAAATAGTTGACGCTTTTGTAGCTCAACACTGATATGTACCCCTTTTTCTGGACAGTTAGTGAAAGGGTTATTTCATGTCAACTAGTAAATATAGTTACGAGTTTAAAAAGAAGTGTGTTGAACTATATCGTCAAAACCTGGAATTACCAACACCTAATAATGTTAGTAAACGTAGTTTTTCAATCTTGTATTGCTTTGGTCGTGTTTAGCAGAAGCTAAAGGGTTTGAGGTACTTAAACCACATACCAAATATAAGTATTGGGATCCCAGCAAGAACTTTGCTTAGTAAACCAAGTTCTTGCTGGGAAAAATATGAACCAGGTCGCAATCGAGAACGGGCTAGTGATAAGCCAAGTAAAAAGATGCGTGCAAATATACGAAGCTGAAGGCTATATTGGTTTAGTAAAACATACTCGTAAAAAACCAGTAAAAGAGCCACGTATGAACAGTAAAAACAGGAAAAATGTTAATCCTTTAACAATGAGCGAGCGTGAAGAACTTAAGTTTCTTCGTGAAGAAAACGAGTATCTTAAAGCGGAGAATGCAATAATAAAAAAACTCGATGCCTTGAGCAAAGCAAAGAAAGCTGCTCTACTCAAGGCGAAAAAGCAGAATCAGTAAAAGAACTCGTTGGTCAAGGATATAAGCTGAAGCATCTTCTTCATGCTATAAGAATGTCGAAGTCTACTTACTATTTCGAGTTAAGTAAAATAAATGTGCTAGAACTACGTAATAAAACCTTAATGAGTATTATTCAAGAAATATTTACTCACCATAAAGGCAGGTATGGTGTTAGAAGAGTGCATGGTGAGCTAGTAAACCGTGAGTTTAGGGTTAACCATAAGCGTGTTCAACGTTTAATGCGCATTATGCGGCTAGTTGGTAAACGTCCAAAGGAAAAATATCATTCATACTTGGGTGAGGCTGGTAGAGTCGCGGATAATATTATTAACCGTGATTTTTCTACTACTGCTCATTTTAAGAAGTGGACTACTGATGTTTCACAGTTTAATTTCTCGTGGGGTAAGTGTTATCTTTCACCGATACTTGATATGTATACGAATGAGATTATTTCTTATGATTTATCGTTGCACCCTGATTTAAGTCAGATAAAACGCATGTTAAGTAAGGCTTTTAAGCGTTTTTCAACGTTTAAAGGGCTCGTGTTTCATTCTGATCAGGGTTGGCAGTATAGGCATGATTATTTTATAGGTTCTTTGAAAGAACACGGGATTATTCAGTCTATGAGCCGTAAGGCTAACTGCTATGATAACGGGATTATGGAATCGTTTTTTGGTAGGCTTAAGAACGAGATGTATTACGGTCACGAGCATGAGTTTGTTTCGTTCGCTGAGTTTGCTAGAGCGTTAAAAGAATATATTTATTATTACAATAATGATAGAATCCAGAAGAAGACTGGGTGGATGTCTCCTGTTAAATGCAGGAAAGCATCCACACAGGCAATATGATTAAGTAAAAGGGATATGTGTCCAGAAAAAAGGGGTACATATCACATTATCGGGTGAGCACCCTTTTTTAGACATTGATTTTATGATGTGGTGACATCGTAAAAACGCTGCAAAATCTCCGCCACGATAGTGGGATCCTCTATCAGAATGAATTATCAACGAATTATCGCTAATGGGTTCTTCAAGAGCCATATTCATTGAAGCCATTACTATTTCATTACTGGGATGGAGCCCGCTAGCCCACCCGACTATCTTGCCGTCAAAACAGTCGATAACAGCTGAAATATACAGTTTCGATTCCGTCGTGATAAACTCGGTTATATCTGTAAGCCATAGCTTGCCAGGGGCATTGGTGTGAAAGTTACGCTTTACAAGATTTTCAGGAGCAGGCGCTATCTCACCGTTATAGCTCGAATAGCGCCGTTTCCGACGCGGATAACGCACAAGGATTTTATCTTCGCTAATAATCTTACGCACTACTTTTTCGCTGACTCGTATTCCACGAGCACGCAATACATGCCAGATACGACAATAACCATAAGTATGGAAAGACTCACCAGCAATAGCGGCAATATCTTTACGTAACTGGCAATATTTATCCCTGCGAGCCATTGCGTGAAGCTGGTAGTAAAAACTTGAGGAAGACAACCCCACAACATCAAGGAGCATTCCCAACGGATATGTATCTCTAAGAGCGTCCACTACCTACGCTTTGTAACGATTCGTCAAAGCTCCGGGTAGGACGCTGACGTCTTTTTTATTAACTCCAGTTCCTGATCCATCACCGCCTTTTCCACGATTAGCTTGGCTGCTAAGCGTTTCAACTCTTGCGGATCATCAGGCAAGGACACCTCCAGCGACTTAACGGTAGGTAACTTAGCCGCTTGCCCTCGTTCCTTTCTACTCATTAATACCCACTCTCCTTCCTGCCGGTAGCGCCCCACCCAACTGTATACACTCATCGGGCTACACAAACCCAGGCGCGAAGCGATTTGCCTAGGACGCGCACCCTTGTTGAACATCTTAACCGCGCTAAGCTTTGTCTTAAAAGGATAATGAGTAGGTCTTTCAGCCCGCCTAGGCTTCAATACCGGCTTTCCCGCCTCCCGAATCCACTTATGCAACGTCCAACGCCCAGGATAACCCAGCAACAAAATCGTTTTAGTTACCGACCCCGTACGCCTATACACCCTCAACGCCTCACGTCGCTGCTCCAAAGAATACGAAACATTCATAAAATACTCTCCAACAATCCGTCCGCACCCCCTAATGGCTTTCATGCTCTTTAAATATCATTTATTAGCCGGCAGAGCGCGGAGAAAATCTCCTTGAGAAATTTGCGCAAAACTTTTCTCCAGCCTCTATCTTGTGCGCGATATGTTTCTTAACATTTAGATACCAGCCCAAATAGTAGAGTTGCTCTGGATGCAAAGATCGCATCTCCTAGCATCTCTATCAATACGGCTGCCAGATAATTGTTTTCAAAGACGAGTAGGAAATTATGAAAAAACATCTAGTACCATTTTCCGCCACTGCTGCATCACTGGGTGGCTTCCTTTTTGGTTTCGATACGGCAGTAATTTCGGGAACCACAGCCACCCTGCAAGATAAATGGGATCTCAGCGCTGGGCAACTCGGTTTTACCGTATCTTGCGCGCTGATCGGCACTATTATTGGCGCTTTATTCGGCGGTATCCCCGCGGATCGGTGGGGACGCCGGCCAGTTCTCAAAGGAGTGGCCTCCCTCTACCTATTGACCTCCATATGCGTAGCTATCGCCAACAGTTGGGCATTTTTCTTAGTATTTCGTATGCTAGGCGGCATAGCAGTAGGTGCATCTTCCGTAATAGCGCCACTATATACTGCAGAAATATCTCCAGCTGCCCGCCGCGGAAAACTAGTAGCTACCGTGCAACTCAACATAGTTATCGGAATAGTAGTTTCGTATCTATCTAACTACGTTATAGTTAAGATGATGCCTATCGAAGTAGGCTGGCGTTGGATGCTCGGAATTCAAGCAATTCCATCATTAATTTTCCTCGCAGTTTGCTATTTCATTCCCGAGAGCCCGCGGTGGCTACATCAACGCGGTAAAGAAAAAGAATCTTTAACAGTCATGAAAGATCTATGGGGAAACGAAGAAGCCGCAGAAGTATTGGCCAACATGCAACAGGCCGTTCCACAAGTAAAGACAAAAGAACCTTTCTTCTCCAGCCGTACTGCCCGCCCAATTGCGATGGCTATTCTTATCGCCTTCTTCTCCCAGTTCGCTGGCACTAATGCGGTACTTTACTACGCACCTTCTCTCCTACAATCAGCAGGTATTGCGGGCGATGCCGCTTTCGCATCCTCCATATTAGTAGGGTTGACGAATTTAGTGTTCACACTGCTGGGACGTTTACTAGTAGATAAAGTGGGGCGGCGGCCGTTAGTAACTTTGGGAGCTGGAATAGATTTGTTAGCTTTGGTAGCAATTGCAGGTATTTTCTACTTCTCCGGCAATAATCTATCTACCACGACGGGCATTATCGTTTTGCTTTTGATTATCGTATTCATTGCCGCGTTGGCGGTGGGAATCGGCTCAGTACTATGGGTATTCATCTCGGAAATCTTCCCACCCGAACACCGCGCCAATGGGCAAGCCACTGGTTCGGCTGCACATTGGGTAGCGGCAGCGATTATTTCCAGCACTTTCCCCGTAATGTTTAAAGCCTCTATGACTTTCACATTCCTGTTCTATGCAGCTTGTATGCTGGGTGCAGTGATTTGGTCATGCACTATGATGCCGGAAACAAAGGGATCTATCCTCGAAGAAGTATAAAGAGAGCAATCTAGCTCAGCAGCGAGGCCAAAATTAAATCCGTACTTGCAGAGGATGAAAAGATGCAAAAAGTAAGTATGAAAGACGTAGCGCAATGCGCTGGCGTATCCATCACTACCGTATCTCATGTCCTCAATGGTACTCGCCGCGTCGCTGAATCTACGAAGATGCAAGTTCTAGCAGCTAGCAGGGCACTAAATTACAGCAGTCCGCACACTGTGCGCTCTTTACAAGCAGGAGCACTGCCGAGGATAGGAATCGTCGGCACCTTGCTTGGAAATCCGAGTGGAACTGCATTAAATCTAGAGCTAGCAAGGCAAGCCACCGATAGTGGATTAACACCGTTCTTATCTGATATTGGCGCAAATGTGCTTACAGAAGAAGCCGCTCTGAATGCTTTGATTGCCCATCAAATCGATGCGGTAGTCATTAGTCCTATACCAGGATGGCGGCGGCATTCTCTGCCCCGTTTACGCCAACACAAAGTTCCATTTGTGGTAGTCAATAGCAACGATTTAGCTGTGATTGCGCCGCAGATATGCACCGATCATCAGCAAGCTATTAGAGATATTACTATGCATCTGCTGGAGCATGGAGCACGGTATCCCGTACTTTTTTATCCAGATAGACGCATTAATAACGGATCGCAGCATTTGCGGGGATTCGAAGAAGCCTTGATTGAAAAAGGATACCGGGTAACGCGCCGGCAACTGGTAAATACTCCATCCTCTCCGCGGGGAATCCAGCGGCACATATCTTGGACTTTGGATAATTTCCCGCATATCGATGCACTTGTATTGGGCAGTTCTGCTATGTGCGCACCCGCTTTAGCAGAAATTCGCCGCCGCGGGCTCACTATCGGAAAAGATATCCGAGTGGGAGTATTTGAAGATTCGGAAATCTTCAATGATCACTTCTTCTTGCGCGCAATCGACCCGTTAGAAGAAGTGGCAGAGAAAGTAATTGAGAAAATTATTTATTTTCTGCGCACCCAAAGTGGAGCCAATACTGAATCCTATATCGACTTAGTACCTTGCCCGCTAGTTAGTGGCCCAAGTTGCGGTTGCCCAGCTGTTGAGCAGGAAATACCGCCTTCAGAAACGGAATCACATCCTCTTTATGCCTCTGCACATGGGCGGCGGCATGCCGGATGGATTTCCGATAAACCACAAATTACGAAAAATCGAAAAAATATCTTATCTAGTACGAAAGAAAATACTATGACTAAATCTAATAATTTCCCCGATAAATTCTTCCCTGGCCCGCATATGCGCCCTGATTTCGGTTGGGTGAATGATCCGAATGGAATTCACAAGGTCGGAGATACTTGGCATATGTTCTACCAGTTCAACCCGAAAGCTCCTTGGCATGATCACATTCATTGGGGGCACGCCACTTCCAAAGATCTAGTAAATTGGAAATCGCAAGAAATTGCGCTAAAACCGCGCTCTGGTAAACCGGATGCAAGTGGCTGCTGGTCTGGGGTAGGGCTGGTGCATGAAGGAATTTCTTCTTTGCTCTACACCGCCGTCACGCAGCTCGATGGCCCCTCTCTCACGGTACTAGCAGAGGAAACAGCTGACCGCACCGGCTGGGAGCCTACGAAGGTAGTGGCCACCATGCCTCCTATTAAAAATATCCGCGCTATGCGCGATCCTTTCGTTTTTGAAGTAGATGGCACTACTTACGCTATTCACGGCGGCGGTTTTGAAGACGGCACGCCCGCTATATTCCTTTATGACTGCACTGATTGGTACAACTGGAAGTATCTAAATACACTGCTCGTAGGAGATGATCCTATTGCTTCTATTTACGCCCCCGCTTCAATTTGGGAATGCCCGCAACTGGTAAAAATCGGAAATTCTTGGGTACTTATTGCTTCGCAATGGGTAGAAGCCGAAATGCTTATGGATCACTTAACCGGAGTTGCCTACCTGGTAGGTGATTTAGATATGAGTGCCGGATATCCCCGATTCATTCCGCGCACCGGCGGCAAATTAGACGCCGGCCCCGATTTTTATGCTCCCCAATGCGTAGTAGATAAAGATCGCATTCTCATGTGGGGTTGGACGTGGGAAGGCTCCGATCGCAGCGATGCAGATATTGACGCATCTGGATATAACGGAGCACTCACCCATCCGCGCCGTTTGCATATTTCGGAAGGAAGAGTGTGGGCTGCACCTGCCCAAGAACTCTTCGCTTTGCGAGAAGGGAAAGGGGAAGTGATTACTGAGCTCCCCGATACTTTGCAATTCTCTCTAGATATAGCTGGCATCGGGACTATTGCTTTGCTTGATTCGAGCACTAATGAAATCCTCTTCTCCGCAGAGATTAGCAATCCGGCTACGCTCTGGGTAGATGGATCATTAGTGGAGCTATTCCAAAACGATACTCCCTCTTTTACGCAGCGTATCTATCCGCAAGGCTCGCTCCAGTTACAGCTATCAGAAAATCTACAAGCAACTTTCTACCGGCTATCTGCTTTTGATGACGACGGTACTCGCCTACCGCGTGCACTGCGTTAAAAAACATCGAAGCCTAGAAGTTTCTAGATAGATATTGGGTCGCCCAGCTTTCTTGCCGGGCGACCCAAATTTTCCTAATTGGTTTCATAGTTGCCGAAGATGATACAAATGCGCGAAAGTAGCGGCGGGCGCGAGCGGCCCTGTTAAAAACCGGTCGCCAGGTTTTAGTTGAAATCACGAGGGTGTTTCGTAAATACTCTCAAAGCGCTATGCCTCGGTGTCAATATGCGCCGACGTTGCAGTGGTTGGTTTGTTCAGACCCGCTTTCGAACCGAGGTCAATACCGAGTTTCTCTTCAACCTTCGCAATTGCCGCCTCGTTCTTCTTATTCAACACAGACTGCAAGAAATCCGCCTGGTTCGGAACATCTTTCATCCACACCAGCATATCCAGCAGGTTCGTCGTCGACTTACCGTCCTTATCCTTACCCGGAAGCAACATCACTTCCATAAAGTTCGCCGTCGTAAACGTCTTCGCCAACGTATCAACCTTCTTCATAGAGCCCTCGCCTCCCTTCTACGAAGCGAGCTTATACATCATGCCCAAAGTCGCTTTCTGGGAATCATTCAAAGCACCCGCCAGGCTCTCCAGACGATCCGCATACTTTGCAAAAACATCCTTCGGATCACTCGACACCTTCGACACACCACCAACAGCCCCAGGAATCCCAGACACACCACTCGAAGGCTGCTTAGCCTCATCAAGAATTCCCTGCCATTGAGCCTTGCCAGCCTCGTGAAAAGCAATGTAGCGTTGCGCCGCCGCGGATTGCATCCCTTTCTCAGACACCGAACCGCTCGCATAGCTCGGAGAATACGCAAAAATCAACCGTTGTTCTTCCGTGTAATAGTTGCTGACTGCCAGCCCATTTGTAGTATCCGGACCGAGACACCCAATGATATATACACCTTTTTTCTGGACAGTTAGTGAAATGGGGTACATATCAGGCATTTTGAACAACATTTTCGGGAAAAGTTGACGCACTTTGTAGCGATTTACGGCGTGTTGAACAACAAAAAGCGGAAAAACTGACGCACTTTGTACCAAATTCGACCTAAATCACGTACAAAAAGCGGAAAATTATGCGTTACGTTGCGAACTATGCGAGTCACGCGAACTGCGCGAATCATGCGAACGTCCGCGTCCTCTACCTTTGCCTCGGCCTCTACCCCGGCCTTTGCGCTTTGGCTGCTCTGGCTCTGGCATACTCCAGCCCTCTTGCAAATCTGCCAAATCGCCAACAATCTCTTGCAAAATCGGCGACTCTGGCTTAACGTCTTGCGCTTTAGCATTAATGCCAGCACGCCTCAACATAGTGTGAGCCATGCGCTTTTGATTAGGTAACACAAGAGTCACAACATTGCCCGACTCGCCTGCTCGCGCAGTACGCCCCGACCTATGCAAGAACGACTTTGGATCCTCTGGCGGCTCTGTTTGCACAACAAGCGCCACATCGCTAATATCAATGCCTCGCGCAGCAACGTCCGTAGCCACTAGCACGCGCACGTCTCCACTAGCAAAAACGCTCATATGCCTATCGCGTTGATTTTGAGACAAGTTTCCTTGCAAATCAACTGCAGGAATCCCCTGTTGCACAAACTTTTTTGCCATATTCTTGGCTTGATACTTTGTGCGCGTAAAGAATATTGAGCGCTTTTTGCCCGAAGCCAGCTTTCGCAAAACTTCGTACTTATCTGCCGCAGAAACGCCAAAAACGTAGTGTGTCATTGTGTCTACTTGCGAATCCGCGTCATCTACAGCGTGAACAAGCGCATTTGGCAGGAAGCGATTTACTATAGTCGCAACTTGCTTATCTAAAGTAGCAGAAAACAGCATGCGCTGACCGTTTGGATCAGTCTGCTCAAGCAAGCGCGTAACGGCTGGCAAAAATCCCATATCTGCCATTTCGTCCGCCTCATCTAAAACGCTTACCATCACTTTTTCGAGCGTTAACGCGCCTTGACGCAGCAAATCCTCTAATCGCCCTGGGCAAGCCACTACGATTTGCGCTCCCTGCTTAAGAAGCGCCATTTGCTGCTTATAACGCACGCCGCCATAAACCGTTACAGTTTTCATGCCGTAAGCAGCCGCTAGAGGCGCGATTACGTCGTCTATTTGATGCACCAGCTCGCGAGTCGGCGCCAAAATCATTGCGTGAGGCGCTGGAACATCGTCTTCTTTGCGATTCTTGTTTTTTCTAGAAGCGCGACCCGAGTTGATTAAATCAACAAAGTTTTCAGCCAATCGCGCAACAAGCGGAATAGAAAACGCTAGCGTCTTGCCACTTCCCGTTCGGCCGCGTCCTAGAATGTTCGCGCCTTGCAAAGAGTCTGGCAAAGTCGCCTGCTGTATTGGAAAAGCCGTGGTTTTGCAGTCTGCGCGCAAAACTTCCACCAAAGGCTGCGGAACTCCTAGCTGCGCAAAAGTCACGTCATCGCTATAGTTTTCGCGTGATTCCACAGCTGTATCTGGAATCATTACGGAGTTTTTTTCGACTTCTTGATTTGGCTTATATGAATTTTGCTTATTTTGATTACGATTATTTATACGACGATTCTTAAAGTCGCGATTCTTAAAATCACGCTTGCTAAAGTCCTGCGAAGTAAAGCCCTTCTCTCCAAAGTCCTTCTCAGCTTCTTGAATTGCCATCTCTTCGTATTGCAAAGCTTTTTCTCTAGCGCGACTTCTAGCTTTATCTGCCTTACGATTGCGGTTCTTACGAGCGTTAAATTCGTTATTCTTACGATTTCTTCTATATTCAAACGGATTTTCTTTGGACTTATAGCCTTTTTTAGAAAAATTCTTATTATCTTTTTGACTTACAGTGGATTTTTTATTATTCGATTTTCTAGCAGCGGTTTTCTTAGAGCCTTGCGTTTTAGCAGACGCATCATAATGAGTATGTGGCACAATAGCCTTTCGTATTTTATGATTGAACAATTCGATTGACGAATCGATAAAAAGTCATGAACTAACCGAGATTAGCACACGCCCCACACAAAAAACACAAAAACTAGGTATTTAAGATATACGCAATTGTTCAAGTGCTTAAGAGGGCTTGGTAATTCTTGATCGCGCAAGCGACATTTCCGCATTTTGTTGCCCAACACGCAGATTAGAGCAACATTTTCGGGAAAACAAAAGCCTCGCTCGGCAAAAGACCAAACGAGGCTTATGAGTATTGCTATAAGCACTAGTAAAGCTAATCAGCTATCAGTAAAACACTAGTAAAGCTAATCAGCTTACAACTAAACGCTAGTCGCGATTAGCGTGCTTTGTGCGCATGCGACGAGTTGCAAATGCTCCGCCGATTGCAGCAATCATAGTTGCCATCAATCCAGTAGTTGCAACGTTTGCACCAGTCGCAATGCCTGCATTTCCGCGAGAACGCATGCCCTTTATAACGCGGCTGCGAACAGCTGCACGCACTTTTGCTGCATTGGCTTGAGCATCCGCAAGCGCCTTGCGCGCATCCGCAAGCTTAACAGCAGCAGCGTCAACTTGCTCTTGCGTTGCATGCGGATCGGCAGCAACGCGCTTAGCTTGCGCCAAAGCCTCGTCTAGCGTGGCAGCAGCCTGCTTAACAGCAGCATCCGCCTGCTTAACTTCTGGCGAGTTTTCTACAGCGTTGTTTACAGCCTTGTTGTCAACACCTGCATTGGCTGCGCCCGCAGCGCCAGCGCCAGCAGCACCAGAGCCTGAGCCTGGAGTTACTGCACCCGTACCAGCGCCTTGTGTTGTAGATCCTGCACCTGGAGCGCCTGGAGTTGTGCCAGCAGAACCAGAGCCTGGAGTTACAGCACCTGGATTAGTGCCGCCTGGATTTTCGGTGGAGTTAATTTGATTAATCAAATTCTGCTTATTAACTCCATTACCCGTGCTTGTGGAAGTGCCAGAGCCAGAACCACTATCAGAATCCGAGCCTGAACCAGAGCCAGGATTTTCATCACCGCTTGGCGGTACTGGAGTTGTATCCTTACCGTCAAGAGCCTTAGCAGCATCGCTCAACGCCTTAAGCGCTGCATCCAAAGCCTTCTGCTTAGCATCCTTAGAATCTAAGGTTAGATTACCAAACTTAGCTGCAGATCCATCAGCGCTAGGAGTAGTCAAATCAGTTATTAGCTTCTGAGCAGCTGCAAGAGCATCGTCATACGCAGATTTCTTATCAGCAGAGGCCTTAGTGTACTCTACAGACTTCTTAATATCTGCATCTTTAGCGATTTGTTGCTCAAGTGGCTTGGTGTTAACGCCGTCCAAAGCAAGGCGAGCCTTAATAAGCTTGTCAAGAGCTTCGTCGATTTCTTTCTGTTCAGCGGCTTCTTTATCTGCAGTAGAAATATCAGCGTTCTTCACACCATTCAAAACTGTTTGAGCTTCGTTCAAAGCCTTATCAAACTCATCCTTCTTAGCTTTAGAAGCGGTGGTATAAACCGAATCACCCTTAGTTGCAGGATTTGCCTTAGTATCTGGCTTCAACTTATTGTCGGATTCAATCTCATTCTTAAGAGCATCAGTCTTAAGACCAGCACTCTTGGCTTGAGGATCGATATCGCGCATTGCCTTAAGAAGATCCTTGTACAGCTCATTAACCTGATCCGCATCCTTAGGATCACCCTTAGCTCTGTCAAGCACGGCACCAGCAGCAGTAGAAGCAGCATCAAACGCTTTCTTTTGCTCATTGCCTTCTTGCAGACCCTTATACTTGTCGCCCTTAGCGAACTTATCAGCAATCTCTTTCAGCTCTTCAAGACGAGCCATAGCATTATCGGTGTTTGCAGCGTTAGCGAGCGCATCGTCGATGTCGTCAACACCAGTGTCTTTGCCCTGGTCATCTTTGTGATTACCAGCATCAGTAGTGTTGATGATATCTTTATACGCCTTCTTTTGCGCATCATTCAAATGCTCAAGGTTGTCAATTGCTGCAAGAGCATCCTTAATCTTCTGCGCTTTCAGCGCGCGATCAGCAATAGCAGTCGGATCGCCAATCTTCTTTGCATCATTGATGTCATCAATAGCCTTCTTCTTTTCTTCGTCAGAAAGATTACTATTTTTGATGCGTTCAATCTGATCTTTCTTTTCTTGATCCAGCTTGCTCTGATTTTCAGTGTTTTGATTGGAACTATTGCCTTTTTGAGTGGTGCTCACTTGCGTGTTGATCTCTTTAAGCGCCTCATCAAACGAGGTTTTCGCGCCATCAAGAGCAGTCTTGATATCAGAAGGCTTCTTAGCGCTTTTTACAGAAGTTTTAGCACCATTGATTGCAGTCTTGGCAGCTTCTACCTTCTTCTTAACAGCTTCTTTCTGAGCATCAGTCAAGTTCTTCTGAGCATCCTCAAGCTGCTGCAAAAGCGCATCAAGCTTCGCAATACCAGCATTCTTAGCATTTTCTTCGTTAATCGCATTCTGGCGCTTGGCTGCATCAAGAGCATTCTTAATCTCTTCTGCAGTAGCAGCAGGATCCTTCTTTGCAAGATCAGCTTCCAAAGCAGTGAGTGCTGCATCCTTCTTGCTTGGATCAGAACCGATTAACTCCTTAAGAGCCTTATCGTCATCGCTGTTAGCATTGCCGTGGCTTAAGAATGGAAGAGCACCAACCTTAACGACCTCGCGCGCTTCATTAAGATTCTTAGCGTCATCCAGAATCTTTTGAACTTCTTCAGGTGTAGCAACGCCATTTAGATTTTCTGTCGTACCATTGCCGTTAATCTGATCTTTAAGTTTTTTCTTTTCGTCATTAGTTAGATTACCGAAACCATCAATTGCATCAGAAGCTTTCTTTTTCTTATCCTGTAGCTCTTGATTCTTCTGATCCTCCTGCTTTTTATCTTCCTTCTCTTTTTGCTTCTTTTCAGCGTCTTTCTTTGCGTCACCGCCACCCTTGTTGTTGTTTATAGTTTGCTGAGTATTCGGGTCGGTAGATTTTGCATTCTCCTTGCCCTTATCAGCAGCATTCTTGAGAATTTCTTTAATCTTGTCTGCAGTGGTAGCATCACCAATCTGCTTCTTATATTCTTCTTTTTGCTCTTTCGTTAAGTTAGGATTACGGTCAATTTGCTGCTCAGCGTCCTTTTTCATCTGCGCAAGCGCATCAGGCGTTGGCGCAGGAGTAGGATCTGCAGTCTTCTTCTTGAACAGCTTATCTGCAGGCACGGTGAACAGAACAGTATCACCATTCTTAAAGTCGACACTCTTACCGTCACCGTTCATAACAACAGTAGTAATGCCATACGTTACCGTATCAGAATTAAGCTCCAAATCAGAAGTGCCTTCCTTTGGAGTCCAACCCTTACCTGTCAGCGTTGCACTGTTTGAAGTGAGGGTAAGATTATCAATCTTATTGTCTTCACTAGCTTTTGAGTCGTCATAATTGGCGTGCAAGAACTTTTTAACTGCGCCTTTGAACATGTCATCGGTCACACTAAAGTCTGTATCGCTAGGTCCTTTATCAGCCTCATACGGATCCGTATTGTACTTATAATCAGCCTTCTTGGCATCGGTGAGCTTGCGGATAAGATCGCGCAGATCCTTCTCTGCTGTTGTGCCTTGTGCCATGCTGTCGATCTTGGAATCATTCAGCTGATCAGGATCTGTAATACCTGCGCGCTTCAAATCTTCGTTAGAAAGATTATCGGTATTTTTGCGCTTATTTAGCAAATCCTTAGCTTGCTTCTTAAGATCCTCAATCGTTGTATCAGTAGGATGCTGAGTACTACTCTTTTTAACATACAAATCGCTGGGTTTTATGGTAAACAGCGTCCCTTCCATACCAGCAGACCAACCTTCATCTTCCATCCATTGGTGACCATTTACTTGGATGCCAAAGTCACCAGACAGCTGTATAGATGTTACAGGGTCAGAATTACTTGTATTATCCCAAGCTCCCATATGCACAGTGCCTGGTTTTGGAGTCCAGGCCGTTGAGATTGTAATACTATCGGTTACATTAGCTAGATCGGAATCTTTAACATTATCGTAATTATCTCTTACAAACTGCTTTAAAGCCTTTACAGCATCTGGAGCAGTTGGGTTATCACCATCAATCTCCGTCTTTGTCACCTTATACGTAAAGGTATTTTCTGGATGTTCTGTATCCGTTTCTGTCTTAGTTTCAGTAGAAGGTGTCTGAGGAGTTTGCGTACCCGGATCTTTCTTAAAGAATACGCTCATTGGATACTTAGCGTCTTTATAACCATCAGCTTTAAAAGTAATATAGCCTGTACCATTATCAACACTATATTCGACGCTTTTAATATTCACTTTCTTGGAAGGATCCTTAGCGTCTTTTCCCTTTTCACCAGTATATAAAGTCTTAGCACCATTGAGTGTCGAAACATTTGTTTGGTTAGTTAAATCTGCATCTGTCATCTTGAATGGATCAAATTTAACTCTTGTTTGCGTCTTAGGCGCTTCGACAATGAACTCTTTTTCGGCAGCAGGAGTTGGAACAGGCGGCTGAGGCTCTGGAGATGGAGCCTTTGGCTTCTGCTTTAGGAATTGCCACGCGGCGATAGTGGTCTTAGAACCATCTGCCCACGTGATTGTTGCGTCGCCCGTCTTAGAATCAACCGATACAGGAGCTTTCTTCTCTGTATTCTTTTCCTTTGCCTCGTCATACGGCGTGATGCCCTTATTGGCGTCGTCAAAAGCCTTGATGATGTTAGTTATGTCAGTGCCAGTAAGCTTTGTAAGGTCATCAACCTCAATCACATCAGGCACAACGTATGGCGCCCAATCGGAGATTTTTGGTCCTTGGAATACAAGCTCAGACGCAGGAATCGTAGCCTTTGAGCCATCTTCGTAAGTCACAACAAGGTTTTTGCCGTCTTTATCGAAAGCAATGGCATTATCCTTAGCAAGATGCTTGCTAAATTCGCTGTCATCAGGATTCGCCTTCTTGAACGCAGCAATAACAGCTTTTTTATCATCTTCCGTCAAAGCGTTAGGATTCACAACAGGAGTTGCATCAGGCAAAGTTGGCTTGTACTTATCTTTATCAGTCTCATCTTTTGTTACAAGCAAGCTAGCTGGCATAGTGCGCTTAGTGTTGTCTTTAAATGTGATAGTTGCAGAGCCGTCCTGATTTACCACAACACCATTATCCGCAACTAATTCTTTAAAGTACTTGGTCTTTTCGTTTGCTTTTTCAATTTTTTCTTTAATCGCCTTTTGCTCGATATCACTTAAATCGTTAGGCTTCTTAACCTTCGTAACCGCAGGATAGTTAAGCTTCAAATGGTCCGCAATCTTTGGAGTATTGTGCTTTTGACCAACCGCATAGTGCCAATTTCCAGCAAAACGATACACGCCAGCAGCAAAACGAAGCGGATTCGCGTCGCGATTCTCCCAAGCTGCCTTAGTCATCTCGCCAACGTAAGTCATATCGTAGAAGCGCTGCCCTGCAGACTCCCAGTCTACAAAAATGCCCTGTAAGCCGTCGGTTTCCTTCTGATAATCACCCCACTGACTCTCAGTATTTCCAGTGTTATCGTACTTTCCGCCATTAAGACCAAGCAGCTGCTTCCACCCCTTACTTGCAAGCACATTTTGTTCATCAAAGTAGAAGTTGGAGATGCCTTTCCACTGCTTTGGAGTAGGATATGTTTTCTTAGACGCAACGCCGTAACCGTTTGTATCTGTAAACGTAAACTGCGATGAACCTGCTGGCACAAACTGCTGATTACCGCGCACATTAGTCATTTTTTCAACGCGCGTATACGTAATATTTTGCACGTTCTGCAAACCTTTTGGAACGCCAAACCACCACATTGGACGGAATCGCCAGTCGTCAGCTGTGCCGCCTTCTTTCTTGCAATTAGAAAGATAATGAACGCGAACAAACTTGCCTAGAGGATCTTTTCCTTCAGTACCACCGTCTATGGCGTGATCAAGAGTATCGTAATAATCCACTTCTATGTGGAAACGAGCTTCTGTATAACTTGCGTCTGTTTTATAACCGTAATAAATGTTGTTGCCAGTGCCGTCTACATAACCATCAGCATAGGCAGGTGAGGAAACGAATACCCCCCCCCCCAAGCACCATTGCACCAGCTAGCATTGCAGCGCAAACACTCTTTGAAAGAACTGGCTGAGAATCAGCCCCAAC
>QWCD01000031.1_pt1 | contig 55202 bp, 39 predicted proteins | sample 1972461 | NCBI WGS metagenome assembly QWCD01 (sample SAMN09866717, study PRJNA288562) | Human vaginal metagenome isolate term4_vaginal, whole genome shotgun... | isolation source: vagina | host: Homo sapiens | place: USA: California | reverse complement strand
CATCTCGAACACAGTAGTTAAGCTCGTACACGCCGAAAGTACTTGGCTGGCGACGGCCTGGGAGGATAGGAAGTTGCTGATTAAGCATAAGCACTTACCTTTGGGTAAGTGCTTTTTATTATGCTTATGTATCTTACATTATATAATAGAATAATCAATTTTGTTCTATAATCCTTACTACACATAGTTATTAGCCTATACTAGTAATAGTAGCGGCATGTACAAAAATAGTAAGTGCTTTTTGTATTCCTGCACATGGAAACTTTATTACGGACTCACCGTATTGTGATGTACATATAAAGTACATGCGGAATAGAGTAATAAAAAGTTTTTACTATCGTTAGTTAATATCATCCTTGTAGGGAGTACACTATGGAGTAGTCACAGACTTTCAAAAAGACTCGGTGTGCCTTGGTGTATAGAGGCGTATGATGGATTGTGATATAGTAATGATATGTATATGAAGAGATATACTAATCATAATAGTTTAATACACATATGGTAATGCGTTATAGATTTCTTCGTATAGGGTATAGATATGCTAGTATCATTATAAATACATGGGTGTCAACATATGGTGTGCATGTATGAACAGTACTTTACTAACATTTTGTGAAAGATATATATGTTACTATTTTTAGCGTAGTATATGTGTGTGTAATGAGAATTATAAAACCCCATTGTGTCATTAGGTGTATAGGTCTTAATGGGAAGAAAATTATTAGTACATTATATGGTATATATGATATAGGATATTAGCCTATTGACATGCGTCTAGTGAGAATCAATATAGGCATATAGATAATAAAAGTATTGTAACTATACATACATGTGTTTATATAAGCGGTGTATGCATCGATATATTATCGTAATGATTGATAAGGACTGCTGTGATTGATATAGGAAAAGGTATTGCAATTATAAATGCATGCGTGTATATCGGTGGTCCGTACATGGATATGCTATCTTAATAATTGCTATATGTAGTGATAGTTCCTATGTATTGACGAGTTATAACGATAGATGTATAGTATCTAATGATGACTATAAGCATAGATTACATATACTATATAGATGGAGATGATTACTATGAAAGAAAATCAACATATAGGTGCTATTATATTAGCTGTATTAGCAGCCGTCTTTTTTTCACTAAATACGCCGTTATCAAAATTGTTGCTTACAGACGTGCCAGTTACGTATATGGCCTCTTTTTTATATATAGGCGCAGGTATTGGCGTAGGTCTTATGTATTTACTGCGTCACAATAGAGAAGAACGAATGGAGCCCTTATCGAGGTCTGATTTGCCTTATGCAGTGGGAATGATTGTACTAGACATAGCGGCGCCCATCTTTCTCATGTGGGGCATTAGTATAGGATCTGCATCGAATGCATCTCTATTAACTAATTTTGAAATCGTAACGACCACTATTATTGCCCTACTTTTATTTAAAGAACGAGTATCTCTTATTTTGTGGCTTGCCATTGCGTTGATTACCCTTTCTAGTGGTCTATTATCCTTTGATACGACGAGTAGTTTCCAATTTTCCTATGGCTCTATTTTCGTTATACTCGCCACCGTATGTTGGGGATTGGAAAATAACTGTACCCGCCAGTTGTCGAGTAAAAGCACCTATGAAATTGTAGTCTTAAAAGGCTTGTTTTCTGGGGGTGGTTCCTTTGTCATTGCTAGTTTGATAGGTGAAAGCTTACCTTCGCCAATGTATATTTTCTTTGCAATGGTATTAGGCTTTATTGCCTATGGAGTTAGTATTTTCTTATACATACGAGCACAACGTGAATTAGGGGCTGCCAAAACGAGTGCCTATTATGCGATCGCTCCCTTTGTGGGCGCATTCCTTTCTTTCATCGTTAATGGTGAAGCCTTAACAGAGTTATATTTTGTAGCCTTTTTAATCATGGTAGTGGGAACGATTTTGATCGTTTATGACACAATACGAGTAAATCATGTGCATTATCATATGCATACAATCTATCATACACATGGTGGATCCTATCATAGTCATGCAATTAGGCATGAACATGCGCACCACCATGTATTACAAACGACAACACATACTCATAAGCATACAGATTTTATGAATAGCAAGGCTCATAGAAAGGATCATGAGACGCATCGATAGATGATGAAATTGGTGGGCATACTTATACAAGAACTATATACTATGTATTGACAAGCCTTATTTGATAGCCTAGGGATATGGCATGAGTGCGATACGAGAGTTATGGCGCCCTTTAATCTATTTGATAGCTTAGGGGATATGGCACAAGTCTATGAACCATGGAACCATATCTTACACGTAGTGCCAGCACATTGGTAGCATTTACTTTTAAAAACATGTAGACAATAGGAAGTATTCATCATGTAGTGCTTGTGCCTAAGCCTTTCATGTATGCGTATCACTTAGTTTTCTATTTATTGTATAAGGTATTATATATATTCATTATAGATATACTACCTTGCTTGACTAGATTTGATTTGCCCCCTATTATTAAAATAGAGATTATTATGATTAGTACATTTACAGTATATACAATAGATCGAACCCATAGTGGTAAGGAGGCATGTGCCATGAACCAACACACAGAAGAATTTGAAAATTTTGATACAGACTATACCCTGGAAGAAGCTTTAGCCGAAGCTAAGAGATGTTTAAATTGTCCTAAGCCATTGTGCCAAACAGGGTGTCCGATTGACAATCAAATTCCCCGTTTCATCCAAGCTATCGCTCATGGTAACTTAGGGCATGCCAATGAAATTTTGGCAGAACGAACCAACTTACCATCGATTTGCGGTCGCGTATGCCCTCGAGAAAAACAGTGTGAAGGTCATTGCATTTATAATAAAGCTAAGAAACCACCAATTAATATTGGGAAATTAGAACGATTTGTGGCGGACTTTGAAAGTATTAATAAGCTTCATAAAACTAAGAAAGTTAAGAAAGACCAAGGTAAAATTGCGGTCATTGGTTCTGGGCCTGCAGGGTTAACCGTTGCAGGGGATATGAGTAAGTTGGGGTATGATGTGACCGTATTTGAAGGACAGGAAGAGCCAGGCGGCGTACTTTTATTTGGCATTCCAGAATTTCGCCTTCACAAATCGATTGTACGTCGTGAAATCGCTCGACTAGAAGATTTAGGCGTGCATTTTGAATGCAACACATACATTGGTCCATCACGGACCATTGATGACTTAATGCAGCGAGAAGGATTTGATGCAGTCTTTATTGGTACGGGTACCCATGTGCCTCAAAACCCAGCGTTAGAGAACGATCAAGTGCCAGGCGTGTTGCAAGCGATGGCGTTATTGACAGCCGTACAATTGGTAGATAATGGCACCGAAGTGCCTGAACGCATTCCTGTGAAAGCTGGCGATGACGTAGTGATTATCGGTTGCGGTAATGTGGCGATGGATGCCGCTCGTACGTGCATTCGTTTGAAAGCTAATTCTGTTACCGTTGTCTATCGTCGCGGTATTGAACAAATGCCAGCGAATCAAAGTGAATATGAAGAAGCATTGGCAGAAAACGTACAATTCAAATTTTTCTCATCTCCTGTAGCAGTGACAGGCACGTCCCATGTAGAAGGCTTAGCCTATGAAACGATGGAAATTACAGAAGAGGGAAAACTAAAAGGGACGGGAGAAACTGGTGTAGTGCCATGTAATAAAATTATCTACGCCACAGGACATAAACCGAATGCGCGCCTTGTAGGTGAAGGTAATAGTATTGCCGTGGACGATAGCGGCTATGTTATTATTTCAGAGGATCCATATGGTATGACGAGTCGTGAAGGCGTGTTTGCCGGTGGTGACGTCGTTCATAGACCTGCTACGGTTGTATTGGCTATGAAAGAAGCAAAACGTGCGGTAGATGGCATGGTTAAATACTGTGAAACAAAACGCATTCAAGAAACGATGAAAGACTAATTCGTATCAATCATCGACATAAGTGTGTTTTGATGACAAGATTCATAGGGGACCATTAATTTACCAACGTAGTTCATCTGTAGATGCTAGTAGTTCTCTTTATATAGACGTGGAATCAGAAGCGGTGTATGGGGAGCAATGGAAAACAATCTGGTATCTCTTATGTTAGGGCCCTTTTTTCCTGTGCTTTACGTATGTTGTATATCATTTTCATTGTATCGACGTAGTTCGTCTTTTCGTAGAAAGTTTCTCATGAGGAGCGAATCTACTCGTAAGGAATGTACAATACGAGAGAGACAAGGTAACTAAATTTCCATTGTTCTATGAAAGTGTCTTCAAAAATTGTGCGCTTTTCGTCATATAAGAAACGTAGTAAACGATTTTATACTAAACAGTTACACATTGTATGTTACTGTTCTATGGCATTTAAACTATACAAGTAAAAGTGTAAATCATACACATCATATTTTACTGAAACAACAAGGAGCTACACGAAGTGATATATCATTTCATGTAGCTCCTTGTTGGTAGTACGCGTAACTAGATAACCCGTATCATATCGAGCTTAATACGAATCTATTACACTGCCGCGTATCGTATGTGCAAGTTCATAGAGTCATGAATATAGTATGTATCGCTTCATATATGAATGGGCGACTCAATACATAGACTATGATTTGTGAGTTATATCGATAGTTTCGTTATATGAGTGTTGCGACTCGATGGATAGGTATGATTGGTTAATATATGATGTTTCTTTGTATGTGTGTTGCGACTTAATACATAGACTGTGATTCGTTAGTTGTATCGATAATTTCGTTATATGAGTGTTGCGACACAATACAAGACTATGATTTGTGAGTTGTATCGATAGTTTCGTTATATGAGTGTTACGACTCGATACAGACTATGGGTAGTTAGTTATAGTAATGCTTTCCTTATATGTTTGTACGACTCGATACTAGACTATGATTAATTCGATTCTTTTACTTGCCATGCATGTGTAGAATGAGTAATTGCTTTTACAATGCGTGGTTCTACTAATGATAATAGGCAAATCATAATTACGTCTGCAGGAATATCAAAGGCAAAGGCACTGGTCATAATGGTCCAAACTGGTAAAATTTGATTCATATATAGGTTAATAATCAATCCTTTATACCCTAGGCCAAATATATAGGTAATGATAATGCCCAAGAAATTTAATAGAAAAAAGTGGAAACGACTCGTTACCGGATAGGCGCGGTATAGACCACTGATACAGGCGATGGTAGCGAGAAAACCGATGAGATACCCAAAGCTTGGTCGAAGTACATAACCAAGACCACCACCAGCAGCGAATACAGGGACACCAATTAAACCGAGTAGTATATACGATCCCATGACAGAAATGGCATAACGCATAGGTAATAAAACGGCAGTTAATAGGACAAAGGTAAATTGCAACGTATAATAATCGAAATAAGGAAGTGGAATTTGCACTTTGGCGCCGATAATAATAAGCGTTAAGCATAAGGCTGCTCTAAGTAATAATTGTAACTGCATTGGTAGATTCCCCCTGTATCACATGTAGAAACGTATCAGAGAAAGGCTCTGACTAACAAATTAAGTTGTTTTTATTATAGAAAGTAAATAACACAATGTCAACCTTATATAATTCATATAGATAACAATATAACTACGCTATGTACCGTAGCCTAAATCTATCATAGAAGTATTTTAGTTATTTATAATAAAGGCTTTCAGCATATGCTTGGGGAAAAGTAATGGAAAGATAGCTAAGGGTATTAGTGATTATTTTTTAGGACATGTGAAGTACTGGCGATAAGAATTATATATAATGACGATAGAGGTCAAAACATAAAAGAGTAGGAATATACATTATATGCATCATAGAAGTATTTCAGTTATCTATGATAAAGGTATTCGCATATGCTGGGGGAAAGCAATGCAAAGATTAGTGTATCGCGCTTCTATATGTATGTAAATCATGGATAGTTTTTATCTAGCTAGGCGTGCGAATGATAGATAAGTGCATGTGCATATAAATAATGAATAGCTTTTATCTGCTTAGTCATGCGAACGATGCGTATGTAAATAGTGAACAGTTTTCTATCTACTTAGTGGTGTCATTGATATATAGTTGTGATAGGTGCTATCAATATTTTTTTTTAGGGGTATATGATGGCGTAGATATATGGTACTTATTATGATTAGTAGAAGTAGCTTTTATGGGAAGGCAATAGAGCATAGGAGTTAGCCGATAGAACAACTAGAAAGGGGATTTGTAATAGGTTTAGCCGCTACGTACAGACTACAGAATCATTTTATAGATAATAATTGTCAGCATATAGGGTCACAGATATGGTATAATAATATGATAATATTAATCAATTAGTAAATCGTTCTATCCATTGGTGTATCCATATACAATATGTTCTCTATGGTACGCACGATATGGATTGATTGACGATGAGTATATAGAGTAGTAGCTAAGTAGTATGGATACAATAAGGAGTTCTTATGAAATTATATTTTTTACATCACAGTGGCTTTATGATTGATGATGGCCATCGTTGTTATATATTCGACTTTTATAAAGATCCGAAAGGACATGTACAAGCCATGGCGGTTCAAGGTCGTGAATTATGGTTTTTTGTGACCCATGTGCATGGGGATCACTATAATCCTGCCATTGCTGAGGTGATTAGCAAGGGAACGGCAAATCGATATATTGTACATGAGGACGTACCGCTTACTAAATCTATGACGGCACCAGCCGATGAGGTAATACCTATGAGAGTGGGTAGTACTATAACCGTAGATGACGTTACGATTACGATGTACGGGTCCACCGATGAGGGCGGTTCATTTCTCGTGGATACAGGTAGAAAACGCATCTTTCATGCGGGCGATTTAAATTGGTGGCATTGGAGTGGCGATACACCAGAAAACATAGAAGAAGCACGTCAGTTGATGCTAAAAGAATTTGCACCACTTACGGGATTGTCAGTAGACATTGCCATGTTTCCTGTCGATGCTCGCCTAGAGGAAGCGCGCGAATGGGGCGTATGGGAATTTTTACATAGAGTATGTGTGAAGGAGTTACTAGTGCCTATGCATTACTTTGGTTCTGTATGGCAACCATCCTCCTATTTTAAAGCGCGCTATGGATCAATTCCATTATGGATTCCTCAGCAAGATGGGGAGGCGTTTAGTTGTGGTGAGTAAGTGCCTAGAACGGATCAAGTATAAGCCCATGGCGACCATTGTATTACTCTTCATGACGGTTATATTTCTGATAGCCTATCCCTATAAAGCGTATGTATGGGGGGCTTTCATCATGCATATGAGTGGAGCAGCCATGATTGGCGGTTTAGCCGATTGGTATGGTGTTACGGCTTTATTTTCAAAACCATTGGGTATATCCTATAAAACAGCGATTTTGCCACGCAGTAAGGATCGGCTGATTCTATTAGCGCGGCGCATGTTATCCGAAGAGATATTGCGTGTGTCGTACATGTATAAAATTATAAAAAAAGAACGCCTTATGAAGCGAATTCTTCAATATGTGGTGAGTTCAGAAGGACAGGCACAAGGGCGTGTCATTTTACATAGTCTTGCAGATCACGTATTGTCACATATGGAACTAGGACCAATTCGCAAAGAAGTGACTCGTTTACTAGCCACAAGTGTAACAAATTGGCGTATTACACCGCTAGTCATTCAATTTGGTCGATGTGCGTTGGAAAAAAAGACCGCCACCATTTTTTGGTATTATTTCAATCGCACGTGTCAACAAGTTATCGTATCGGATCGAGTGTATCCCTATTTATATGCCATTGTGAGTGCTATTTTAAAGCGCTATTCAGAAGGCTATTTAATGCGGGAACTAGGATTAGCCTTTGGCGGTGATAGTCTATCTCCAGCCTATTTAGTACGGTTATTTCAACGTAAAGCCGTAGAATTATTAGATCGTCATGATTCCTTAGATTCCCCATTAGGTCAGTACATATGGGGGCGTTCCATTTACTTTTTCAATAAACTAGAAACCAATGAAGAATGGCAACAGTTTTTAGAAGACCATAAGGATAAATTTTTTCGCTATATCATCGACCACTGGCAAGGACAGTTTTTTGATGGAAATCGCATTGAATGGCAACGAGTTATCGACATGGGACTAGATAGTATAAGCCATATGGCGAGTAGTATGGCCGATGATGAAAGTAAAAAAGAACCGTTTGAACGCTTTTTACTCATGCGATTGGTAAGCGTATTACAATGGGTTCGTCCTATCATTGATCGCATTGTAGAAGAAGAACTAAGGAGTTATACACCGCAAGAAATGACGGATATGGTGCGTTCGCGCTTGTATTATGATTTACAAATGATTCGTATTAACGGATCCTTTGTAGGGGCCATATTGGGCGGTATGTTTTTCGTGGTGGCCCAGTTGATTCGAGAGGTCGTGATACGATGATACAACGATACTTTCAGAATAGCACCTATCATAAGCGAGCCAATGCCCTATTATTCGTTAATATAGTGTTGTATGGAGTGGTGTTTGTAGGTCAATTTTTTACAACCGCCGTTTGGTTTGACGCCTTGTATTGGTGCGTGCAATCGGCACTTATCGGGAGCGTAGCCGACTGGTTTGCCGTGACCGCCCTCTTTCGTAAACCGTTGGGGTTTCCCTATCATACGGCATTAATTCCAAATAATAAGGATCGCTTAATTCGTGGCATTACAGCCATGGTGGAAAGCAAGATTTTAACGAAAAAACGTTGTGAAAGTATGGTGCGCCATATAGAATTTTTACCGATATTGGATCGGTACTTGATGACTGAATCGGGGCAACGGGCGTTGCGATTACTGTTACATCAGGCTATTCACGCCATTTGGCATGCGAAAAGTTATGATGAATGGGCTTTTTTAGGGTCGAAGAAAATTCGCCAATGGATGAGCGAGCGCTCTTTGGTGCCAGCGTTGCAACATGTACTATTAGATTTATGCGAGCATAATCGCTATGAATCGATGGTGGTACAAGTCTTATCCGAGTTACAACGACAGATACAGCACCCGGCGATTGTGAATTGGTTAGCCACCATTATTGATGAAGAAGTGCAACGGAAAAAACATAACTTCCTTTCCGATTTATTGCTATCTTTTTCAGAAGCAACGGATATCATTAATCCCCATGATTTGGCTAATTCCATTCTCCATGAACTGTATGACATGCTAGAAATTTGGAAACAGCCAAATAATGAGGAACGAATCGTTTGGTTACGGCAATGGGTGGAACCGATTCAATCGCTTGGTGACAATCGAGATGTATGTGCGGCTCTCGATGTATCGTGGCTGCGTTGGATTGAAGGACAACCGTGGGAATCGATTATAAAAGAGCATGTATGTCCCTATATAGGGGACTTTATCATGAATGGTAATGAACAAGGTGACACACCAGCGGCCTTGGTGGAACAGATTATCTTGACCATTTGGGCTCGTCATTATCAAGATGAAGCCTTGCGTAAACGCATTGAAACTACATTGCATCGCATTTCGTTATACCTGTTGGAACAAGGTTACAGTTTGCTCGGTCTTATTATTGGTGAAGTATTGCAAGGGTTTAGTACAGAAAAATTCATCGCTTTCATGGAAAGCAAAATAGATGATGACCTCAGCTGGATTCGCATTAATGGATCCATAGTAGGCGGTATTTGTGGCTTGTTGGTATGGTGCATATTGCACTTCATCTACGAACCACTCTTACTCTATTGGCATATATGGTTATGAGATTTTCTGTATATAACATGGCTTGACAGAGGTATAGGATTGCTAATATAGAACATGAGGGGCTAGATAGGAGGTAACTATGTTAGGTGATTTATCAGCTCATTATGAAAGTAATGGCAATCCAGCATGTATTAGTGATGGTGTAGGTGATGCGGGCGGCGTATCCTATGGCGCCTATCAATTATCCAGTACTATGGGGAGTGTAGATCGATTTATTGAGTGGCTAGAACGTCATGAAAATAAGGCGTATCGTACAGTGGGAGATCAGCTACGTCTATATCCAGTGACAAGTGAAGCGTTTAATGACCTATGGCGCCGATTGGGCACTGAAAGAGAGACCGATTTTTTACTGATGCAACATGACTTTATACAAGAAACCTACTATGATCCAGCGTGTCAATGCTTGGCGGCACTGGGTTTTCATAGGGAGCATCATTCACATACCATGCAAGATGTGATTTGGAGTCGTGCGGTGCAATATGGTGCGTTTGCGATAGGGGATATGTTTACAGAGGCCTCTAAAGAGGCGGGTGCCATGGAACTAGCCTCGGTGGATACGTGGCGCTGGGATCGCCCTATGATTCGTGCCATTTATACAGTGTGTCAATCGAGTGAATGGAACTATGGACCTTTACGAGATAGTTTACATCGTCGGTTTGAGGAAGAATGTAACGAGGCGTTACGTCGATTTGAAGCGGAAGTACCAGAGCTCTGTAAGGGTGATGCGGACGGGATAGCCAATACGGTGCCGTTCGTATCAGCTGTGAAGTAGTGCCGTGTTAGAAATGGCTGTCAGTTCCTAGATGTAACCTTGTTGTGGTAAGTAGCAAACTATAGTTTATATAAGACACTTTTGGCTTTATACAGAAAATAGGGGTGCTGCGTGTTACATGGTGCCACTAATTTTATGGATTTTACTGTGCTATAATACTAAGTAATAGTTCAGTAAGGAGGAATACGATGATATTTCAATCGATTGCCATTGATTACAGACAGTTTGGCTATGCGCCAGCGATTGTGCGCGCATTAGATTTTTTAAAACATACAGATTTGAAATCCCTAGAGGGAGGACGACATAATTTAGAAGGTGAAAAAGGTTCACTGATGTATGCGAATGTAGATGATGTAGATACACTTTTATGGGAGCAGAGTAAACCGGAAGCACATCGTAAGTATATTGATATTCAATACATGGTGACAGGGGAAGAAGAAATCGGCTACATAGGGGCAAAACCAACGATAGAACCGATTCACGCCTATCCTGAGCGGGATCTATACTTCTATGACCCAGAGCTAGTCGACGAGGCACGTGTACATCTACAGGAAGGGTGTTATGCGATTTTTTACCCTGCCGATTGGCATCGCCCTTTGATAGCAGTACATAATAGGCCGATACCTATTAGAAAGGTAGTGGTGAAAGTTCATGTGGATCTTATCTAAGATACCTAGTACGTGGATTGGATTTATCTTAACACTGTTAGGCGGTATGTTATGGGGATTGTCGGGCACATCGGTACAGTTCATTCATGCCTATCGCCACGTGGACTTACAATGGCTCGTGACGGTTCGTTTGTTGGTGGCGGGCCTCATCACCTTGGCGTGGGGTGTATATAGAGAGCCGCAACAGATTAAGGATTTACTACGTCATCCGCAAGATATGAAAAAGACCGCCATATTTTCTATATTTGGCATTTCCATGTGTCAATATGCCTATTTTCGAGCCATTGGTGCTGCAGGCGTGGGCATTGCTACGGTGATTCAATACTTGGGACCGACGTTGATTATTATATATTTGTTAATTCGATATAGGGCAATTCCGAGAAGAAGTGAAATGATTAGCGTGATACTGGCATTTTTGGGAACCTTATCAATTGTATTTCATAATGGTTTCACGTTAGTGGCGTTAAATGTATCTGTCGTCTTATGGGGTCTATTATCAGCGGTAGGCATTGCCGTTTATAGCGTTCAGCCTATCAGTATTTTGCAGCGCTATGGCACATCTACGATTATGGGCATGGCCATGCTTATCGGTAGTTTAGCCGCCTATCTGTTGTTTAGACCTACAGGACCTGGTGGCGAATGGGATATCATGACATATCTAGCCGTATGGGGCGGTATTGTTTGGTTAGGCACGATTGTTTCTTTCAATGCCTATATGGAAGGGATTCGACGTATTGGACCTGTGAAAGGATCTATATTGTCGTCGGTGGAACCGATTTCAGCGGCGTTGTTGGGATGGTGGCTATTAGGTAATACATTTACCATACTTGATATGGTTGGATTTGTATGTATTCTATCTACCGTATTTATTTTAGCTATCGTTAATCAGTAAGATTTCTTGCGAGGTGTTATGTAGTGAAAGCACTACAAGTAATAATTATTGTGATTATAGGTATAATCATCGGCTTTGTGGGGTGGATCACGTATACGTGGACCCATTCCTATGAATACTATGCAGGCGGTATTCCCGTATTAAATTATCATCAAGTAGCAGATACGGGGGCCGGCGTTTTAACATTGCATTCTGAGCATTTCCGCCAACAAATGGAATATTTAAAATCGGAAGATTATCATCCGATTAGCTTAGATGAATTAGAAGCGTATCTAGAAGGACGCGGATCGTTGCCATGGAAACCAGTTGTCATCACCTTTGATGATGGCTATGAAGATAACTACCAAGTGGCGTATCCGATTTTGAAAGAATATGGATTTAAAGCGACGATTTTTATGATTGGTCAAGATGTGAACCGCAAAGGGTTTTTAACGGCCGCACAATTACAAGAATTACAGGCGCATGGTATTGATATTGAAAACCATACATATGCACACAAGCCATTAGATACGTTTAGTTATGATGAAACCGTAGCGGATTTAATTCATGCTAAAGCAATTTTACAGGATATTTTGCATAAAGACACAAAATATGTAGCCTATCCACAAGGGCGATATAATGAAGATGCGAAACGGGCAGTGCATGATACGGGCTTTACTCGTGCTTTCACAGTGGGGCCAGGATTTGCCACTACGGATAGCGACCCGATGGCAACGCCACGGATGCCTATTTTTGAAGGCGCTACTGCATGGTTCACAAATTACGATTTATTTAGAATTCGCATGCATGTAGCACAATTGGTAGAATGGTCATGGAATGTGCGGATGTTTGCGAAACGCCATAATGTACCTTGGCTATATGGTATTATGCCGGATATTTAATAGGCCTATAGACTAGGATGATGGACGTAACAAGGGATGATATAGAGTGCTATGTAGGCAGCTATATAGATAGACCTGTTCTTTATTCATAGATAAAATATAGCCCAGGAGCTGCATAGTTATGTGGCTTCTGGGCTATGTACGACTTATGATAGATAGTTGGTTCGTAGCAAAGGAATAGGATGGGTTTATGGACCATAACGCCTACTGTTCGATGTAGGGGCGCGAGATGATTACTGTATGGATGTGAAGAGCTATGGCATGTGTATAGAATATAGTAGGCTTATGGCCAAGAAGGGCGATAGTTCTAAGATGTGTCATGTCATTTGACGAAGGCCTTTACTATCTAACAGCTACTGTAGAAAGCATCTTTACATATCTTACTATGAATCAGTGTTTCTTAGGCATATAGAGATAGTAGAGTGATACTTTCATGAGGAATGGATAGATAGTTACTATGGAGATAGATAAGGAGGATTTTATGAAGATTGCAGTTACTTATGAAAACGGACAGATTTTTCAACATTTTGGTAAATCGAAACAATGGAAGGTGTATGAAGTAGAGAACGGACGCAGTACGACGTCTTGTGTACTTGATGTAGAGGCAGAAGGTCATACAGCACGGGTTCAGTTTCTTGTGGATCATCACATCGATACAGTGGTGTGCGGAGGTATTGGTGGGCCAGCGCTAGCGGCGTTGAAGGCGGCAAATATTACCGTATATCCAGGTCACACAGGCGATGCTGATGCGGTGGTAGAACAAGTTATAACAGGGGCGATTGTGGCAGATGAAAATTATACACCACATACGTGTCATCATGGGAAAAATTAAAAAATTTACTCGGTAACCGTTTGTTGTACACCCTATACGTGTCATTATGAAAGCCATGCATCGTGAGAAGTGGCATAGCAGGCGATTTTATCCGCAGTATTTCTTGTATGCGATGGACGATAGGCCATACATGGATTCGTGCTAGATGCGTATGGAATATGTTACACTATAAAGTCAAAACTATCAGCCATGGAAAGATGGAATGGATGCATGAAATTGTCATACTCTATGGCGTCATAGAGAAGAGCGATATGGACATAGACTTGGTTATCGGACTTTTAATAGAATCCAAAGAGCGGCGAGGACAAAGGAAATCCCGTTTACCCAAAAGAGGATTGTAAAGCCAAAACTGGCCATAATGGTGGAACCGCCGACGGCGCCGAGAAAGAAGCCGATGGAAATCATGGACTGGTTATAGGCGAACACTTGGCCGGAGAATTGTTTAGGTGTCAATGAGGATAAATAGGTGTGAAGCGACGGTAAGAGTCCACCCATGCCGAGACCTTGCAAGAAGCGCAATATGCCTAATTGCACATAATTTGTCACATAGGCTTGGGGAATTGTGAGTAGGCCTACATAGACGAGAGATACTAATAGAATGCGTCGAGGCCCAATGCGATCGATCATATGACCTAAATAGGAACTACTCATGGTTTGTGCTACGCCCATAATGGAAAAAACGGCACCGGAAATGAGGGCGATGTTAGCCGTATTTGCTGGCACCATGCCTTTAATATAGACGGTCATCACCGGTTGTAAGGACATGACGCACATGGAATAGATTAAGGCGGCTATATACAAGGTGATAATGGTCTTAAAATTAGGAATATAGGTATATAAGGTTTTGAGCGATTGTTTTTCTTTTGCCGCTGCTGGCGTGAAATCTTCATGGATAAAGAAATAGGTGGATAGAAAGGCGATACCCATCAATATACCGATGATTAAAAAGTCGATATGGATGCCAAAGGCACTGGCAATATAACCGCCGATAATAGGGCCTATGAGTGAGCCGGCAAGATTGGCAGAGGTGAGCATACCTAAGGACCAACCGGTATGCTCTTTTGGCACTTCCGAGGCTAAGAGGGCTACGGATCCAGAAAAAAATCCGTTCACAAGGCCTTGGAAAAAACGGGCTAGAATGATTTGCTCTGGTGTTTGTACAAAGGCTAATCCGATATTGCATAGGGACATGCCGAAACTAGCGCGAAGGAGCGTAATCTTTCGTCCTTTTCGATCGGCTAGACGCCCCCAAAAGGGAGCCACTATGGCGGACATGATAAAGGTAATCCCCATGGCAAGGCCAGACCACAAGCTCATTTCTTCAGGATTTTTTACGCCTAACTCATGAAAATAGAGGGGCGAAATCGGTGCAAACTGACTGATGCCGACAGACATCAAAAAAGCACCGACTAAACAAATATATACCATGCGTTTCCATGGTTCCAATGGAATCACTCCTTTAGGTGTAGTGTAACGCTATATAAGTCATATCTATATAGCTGAATTTGAAGGTTGTAGTACAGCATATGCTTTCTAGGTAGCTCATGCGGTAGCTAGAAAGCATGTAACATGAATAGAGTCGCCACCTAAATCAATTACGCTATGTGACGTATGCGCGTATCGTGTTCGACTATATCCAGTCAATTCACTGCAACTAGTAGTCTACTTGCTTGGTACATACGTGCATGGACCCTACATAGTATACGAAGCGTATCTCGCAGGGGTTACTAGCAATCTATCTGATTGTACATTACTTTTATTGTACTCATTCTATACATAGGTGTATAGAGATAATTTATGATAGCCTATGGACCACGTCTTATCTATTAGAATAGAGAGTTTGTTCGTGGTAATGCATCGGTAACGGTCCCGATGGTCTTGTGTATCATAATCGAGTAGCGTTGTAGCGGTAGGTATTGTGGAGTATCATGTGCCTGTTACAGTAACCTGCCATCAAGCGAGCACTATATAGGTATCTTTATCATCATAGGCGTGGTAGATGCTAAGCATAGCAAGACAAGAGGGATGAGGAAGCACTCTATTGTTAGAAAACAATGTACTACTCTTTTGGATGAGTGAGATATAACTAATAGTAATAACACATGATCGTAATTAATTATATAATAATAAAGAAGAGAATACGTAAAATGGTAAACCATACTGATATACGCTAGTGAGAATTCTTTTATGTACAACCATGTAGTGGTATGGATTTAGTGTTGTAAGCTAGAATCGACTCGTGCTACGCATTCATATGTACGAACGCCGTATCTACTAAGGATGTAACATTGATGAGTGGGGCATAGGGTATGTATGGTATACTAATGATGTTTACTAGTTGTGTGAAAGCTCGTACGTATTGCTCTATAAATTGACTAGAATTGTCATATATGATAGAATAATGCAAGTGCATGTAAAAGTAGGAGCTGTAGTAGGGTAGGGAGACCTTAATATGAAAAATGAATTATTTGATTTGACACAGTTTTCAATAGACGAAATATTATTATTAGAAAATCAAGTATGTTTTCCGCTATATGTAACGGCAAAAGATGTGGTAAATGCGTATCGTCCATTTTTAGAAGCCATTGATTTAACATATACTCAATATATTGTTATGATGGTGTTATGGGAAGTGAAATCACTTTCTGTTCGTGACTTGGGCCACCGATTATCACTTGATTCAGGTACATTGACACCGGTGTTAAAAAAATTAGAGAAAAAAGGTGTATTAACACGTACTCGTTCTCGTGAAGATGAACGTGTTGTAGATATTACGATTACACAAGCTGGTATTGATTTAAAAAAGGTAGCAGCAAAAGTGCCAGAACAGATGAATGAACACGTGCAAGGTTTTTCGTTAGAAGAATTTCGCCAACTACGAACATTGTTGAATAAATTACAACGATGCTTAGCTGCAGGCGAAGAAAAGAATAAATAAATGATATACGCCCTACTGTGAAATACGGTTCATAGTAGGGCGTATGTGTTAGTTCCATGAATTATTAAAAGAATAGGGGTATAGGATAAAATGCGCTATACATCAAATTCTATGAATTGATACAAGAATCATCATACTTATGCAAATTACTCCCTACAGGGCACTCCTGTGTGGGAATCGAGTTGTCTAATCTGGATTGTACAATCATATATTATATATGTTAGAGATACGTGGTTTGTACCTATCCGAGGTACTTTTCCATGACATATACTAAAAAGCCTAGTATGCCATTGAAATTTTCAATGGTATACTAGGCTTTTTAGTTGCGTACACATACCAATTATGCGTACGATGGTACAGTAGATTGATGACTGTACACGGTAGAGAGCTTGTTAGTAGCACCTGCTATCTAGTATGACATCCACATAGATATCCATTAGATATACACTTGCTATATATAGTATGTCTTCTACATACTGTGAAAACGAATTGGTCTAGACACTTGTCATAGTACTCACTTGAGTTATCTGATAACACGCACTTGGTTTATTTATATAGACACTCGTCGGTACCTGCTCACTAGAGCAATTTGCTAATAATTAGTAGGAAAATTACTATGACACTTGTCATAGGTTGCTCACTGGAGCAAAATTAGTAGAAAGGCACTTGCCATTATGTATAGAACCACTTGGTAGAAATTGATACGATCACTTGACACTATGTATAGAGGCACTTGCCATTTTGTGTATATAGTATTTAGACAATCACTTGATTCATAGAAAGTAGAAAGAACTCACTAGAGCATATATAATCGCACTTGCTGTTATAGATCCACTTGGATATACGCACTTGCGTACATTATATATATAGTTAATATCATCATCTCTTAGATAGTTATATCATCAGCACTTGCTAATCATCTATCGTAACTACTTAGCTTTCATCATCTATTCTACACACTTGTGTACTTGTACTGTACTTACAGTACGTATATAGATTGAATTTGTATAACGTAAGATCTTTCGCTATCTATGCTTGTATTATACAAGATTTTTTCCTCATTATCAAGTAGAGTGAGAAAATGAGAATTTAATATAATTAGCTATCATCTGCCTTGGTAAAGACAATTAGTCTGTTAGATTGAAGCGCAAATAGATTAAAACCTAGTAAACATCGATATAGTTGAAGTATAAGAACAAACAGTATTCCCTATTTTTGTAAGTGCTTACCATGAAGGGAATAACAATAAGCAAAGGATTTGTAATTTACTAAATAATAATAATTATTATTTAAAAGCTTTTACAGAGATTATTTTTAGCAAGTATGACTAAAAAGTATAGGTATATCTTAAAAAATTATAGATAAATGACGGATATCCTTTTATAGAAATGGATTAATATATTATAATCATAATAAATAATGATTATAGATAAGTATATTATATAGGACCTCTAAAGTTAGAGCTAAGGCGTAGTAACGATAGCATAATCAATAGAGGTGATTTCGATGGGTACAGTTAAAGCGGGCTTTCAGTTATTACATGGATTAGTTAAGTTAAAATGGGTACCAGAAATTTTATTAGCCTTACATGAGGAGAGCAAGTCTTTTTCACATATATTAAGTGCCATTCCTTTGCTAAGTCCTACTGAATTGAATCGCAAATTAAAATTATTACAACAGGAACAAATTATTGAAAAACGCAAAGATGGAAGATATCGCTTGTTATGTTATGGAGAAGACGTGGTCGCTATTTGTGAATTGTTAGTAGATTTTTACCAACGACACCATGAAAAACAAGTCAGTTAGTCGTGCCATCGGTGAATAGGTAATCTATTATAGGGGCTACGAAAGGATTCCATATGGTGATTACACTGAAAGAGTCGACGCGAGTTTTACTGGATGAAAAGGCGATTCGCACAAACGTATTTATAAACGAGCAAGGCTTTCAAAATGAATTTGATGATATAGATGCGACCAGTTTTCATATGGTTCTATACGTCGATGGTGTCGCGGCCTGTTGCTGCCGCTATTTTGCTAGTGATAGTGGGGCGTATATACTAGGACGATTAGCTACATTACCCCTCTATAGAGGGCAAGGGTTGGCGCGGCGTATAGTACAAGCCGTAGAAGAACGAGTGGTGCAGGCGGGCGGCATCACTCTACGTCTTCATGCACAAGTACAAGCCCGCCCTTTTTATGAATCGATTGGCTACGCACCACAAGGGGCGATTGATTTCGATGAAGGCGTGCCACATGTATGGATGAAGAAAGACGTATCAAAAGACGTATCACTGGACATGTAAAGTGACGTCATAAGGGCATGGAGAGAAATGGTAGATAAGAACCATGCACGTCTTGATGCGTTCGTAAAGGCTCACTAACGGTATGCACGTAGATATCATACTGTAGTACAAACTATTGGGTTTTACATCACTTGATGAATCGATAGAATAGTCCTATCTATGGCTAGGAATCTATGTTGCCAGGGATGACGACGGTAGGGGTTGTGGGCAGCATGAACATAGATCGGTGTATAAATTTAGTTGAAAATATAGTATACTATATGAATTAGAATAGAAGTCGCAACTAGAGTAGGCATAGTAACAAGTTAGATAAGCATCTATAGGAGGTACTGGAGTGGGGTATATACGGCAACAGCGAGACGTGGCGATGAAGATTTATGGCAATCGTAGCTGGCGTGAAGGACGGCGACGGTGGCTATTTGTGTTGCGGTCGATTAAAAATAGAAAGCAAGTTGAAGCGTTTACTAATTACTTTCAAAACTATGCACCACTACCAGATTTTTTAGAAAAGCATATAGAAGTAGAGGAAGTGATCAATCGTATTTTCTTCTATGCCAATTCTTCTGCCGCAGAACGGTTACAAGGGATACAAGATCATTTCGATGCATTATCGCAATTGTTTTCTACTGCAGGCATTCAACAGATGTATCGAGATATAGGGTATATGGATGTAGCCGAAGAAGATAAAACGGCGGGCATTACTATTTGGGAATCATCTGAGTTAGGCATGCAAGCAAATTTGGTGTATATACCAGGGCAGCGCAAGGAAGGTTTGTTATCGTTACTCTTGACGATTGACGGCGAAGGACTGTATCATATCAATTTTCGCTTTGAAAAGGATCTAGAAACATCAGAAATCGTAGTACATGTGGGAACGATTCAGGGGTATCCGAATGGATTAGACAAGGCGAAACAGGCAACGAAAAAAATGTATGGCTATCGACCTAAGAATTTTATTTTCTTTATCCTACGTCAATTGGCTACCGTGTTGGGGATTACTCGAATGAAAGCTGTGTCCGATGAGGGCTTTTATACGAATACCCATATGATTCGTGGCAATCGCCATAAATTGATTCGCTTTAATCCATTTTGGGAAGAATTAGGCGGTCACGTATCGCATGATGTGCGTTTTTATGATATACCCGTTACAGAAATGCGAAAGAGTTTAGAGGAGATTAAATCACAAAAGCGGAACCAATATCGTAATCGTTATGCCTTTCTCGATGGCGTTACCGAAGAGATAGGACGTCGATTAGCGCCGTATGTTAGAGTATAGATAACGCTACTAATGACGTTTGTAAAGGCGTTCTTAACAGAGCATATTGTGGGTATAGATATAGGACTGACCTAATACTTCATTTCCCAATGAATAGACAGGGAAGTCCTTTTTATCCATCGCTAGCAGTTTGTGTCACAGATGGTTGACTACTAAGATGCGCATAGAATAAATGGAATGGAAATATTGTCATTATGGTATATATATAGTATAATGATAACGCTAAATACTTATAGCATTGGATTATGGCAGTTCTTTGGCCCCGTGCAATGGGAGCCTGTGAATCGTGTCAGGACTGAGAGGTAGCAGCACTAAGCAGTTACTTTCATGTGCCATGGGAACTCCAGAGGGCTGTCATAATCGAGTGCTACAAGCGGCTAAGCAGTCATGAAGGCTGCTTTTTTTTATATACGATCTAGCAGTAGTGGCGCATAGGATCGTGTGCGTGTGAAGTGGTGCGTACTAGCAATGATGTGTTATCAGCGTGCAATGAAAGTTGGTATGACAGAATTTTGACTGTTTCTGATGTATATATGTGGGCGAGAGGCTTTTATTCTAAGAAACTAGGGCCTATGACGCAGTTCATTGTAGGCTAGTGAGTATGGCTGACAGTAAAGCAATGATACTATCTATGATAACGCACGTAGGATAGGCGCTTTGATTCGTGAAATTCTTTGTATGATCATATCGTTTGGAATGAAAAGAATATCATGAGGATATCGTGGATGATGGATACTTTTACCGTGTTAGGTATAGTAAGCACTGAAAGCGATACAATGTGAATGTGTGGGAACGAGAATTGAAGGCCCTGTGTTAGGTATATGCGGCTATGTAGTGGTATAATTTGATTAGAAGACGATTCAGTTGATGACGTAGAGAGGGCGCTTCATCGATGAGTAGAGTAGCCCCATGCATGGACAGATACAGGCATAGCGGTTAGGAAGGAGGCAGCATGGCGTATATTGCATTATATAGAAAGTATCGACCTAAGACTTTCACCGACGTGGTGGGACAACATCATGTGAGCGATACGTTGATGCGAGCCATTCGTGAAGATAAAGTGGCCCACGCGTATTTATTTGCAGGCCCTCGTGGAACGGGGAAAACAAGTATGGCTAAGATTTTTGCACGGGCTATTAATTGTGAACAAGGTCCTACCGATCATCCTTGTAATGAATGTCAATCGTGTCGTCAAATTTTAGAAGGCCAGGCGATGGATGTATTCGAAATTGATGCGGCTTCGAATCGAGGTATTGATGAAATTCGCGCATTGCGGGAAACGATCAAGTTTATGCCCGTAGAGGGGCGTAAGAAAATCTATATCATTGATGAAGCGCACATGTTGACGACGGAAGCGTGGAATGCGTTGTTAAAAACCATTGAAGAACCGCCAGCTCATATTATGTTTATCTTTGCCACTACGGAATTGGAAAAATTACCGGTTACGATTTTGTCGAGGTGTCAACGCTACACATTTAGGCGGATTACGGTGGATGATATTGCAGAGCGGTTACACTATGTGGCGGCGCAAGAATCGATTCCCTTAGACGAGGGAGCGGCACAGTTGATAGCGATTCATGCCGATGGGGGCTTGCGTGATGCGTTAAGTATATTGGATCAATGTGCCGGTATGGCAACAGATACGATTACACCGCAAGTGGTAGAAAGTATTATGGGGCTCGTGAGTAAGAAGTGGATTTTGACGCTCTTTGATGCGCTATGTGCTGGCGATGGCGCTATAGTGTTACGGTGTATCCAAGAAGCACTCGTAGAAGGGCGTGATGCGATTCAGATTGTAGAGGCCTCCATACGTCATATTAGAGCGCTATTAATCGCTAAGGTGATGCCTGAGGCGGATGAGATTAAAGTGTATGACACATGGCAATCGTCTTTTTTTGCACAAAGTGAGGCGATTACGGTGGATGACATCAATCGTTACATTCGCGCTTTGCAGAGGATTCAAAATGATGCAAAACAAGTGGATAATCCGAGGACAATTGTGGAAATGGGATTTTTGGTGCTCTGTTCACAAGTGGCGACCTATGACGATTCTATGGAAACACGAGTATCTGTATTAGAACGGACGGCGGAGAAACGTGATGAAAGTCTGCTAAATCGTGTGGCACTTTTGGAAGCGCAAGTAGAGGCCGCACCGTCTAGTCCAGGTGAAAGGCGAGCGGTGCATGAAGCGACTGGACATGGAGCAAGCTTTCACAGGACGGGTGAAGCACCTAATACGGTAGCGAAAGCGGGCGTGACAGAACCAGAAGTGGGGCGCACACCGCCTCTAGAGGTCCATACAGTAATAGCGACAGACGTGGCCCCCTCAGCCACTACGACGAAGGGCGAAACGCCCTCGGTAGATGTTACTACACCGATAGATACTGTACAGACTGCGTATCGTACGCCACCTCCTAAGGCGCGTACGAGCACTATAGAACAGAAACAATCGCCATCGACACTTCGTGTGACGAGTACGGGGCAAGGTGTGACGATTGGGACGGGCATTGTTCGCACAGATGAATATAGAAACATTCATGGCAAAGTGTTACAATGGATGCAGTGCCACAAAAAAAATATGTGTGCCGGATTTTATCGGTCTGGGCAAGTGGTCTATGTGGATACGAGCCGTGTGGTCATCGTCTTTAACAGTGATTTTAATATCAAGATGGCTTCCACGGAACAGATGATAGCTGATGCGACGGAAGCGTTTGGCGCAATACTCGAGTATCCGATTACGATGGAGGTCATCGGTGCTGGCACGGAGGAAGACCAAGGGTATCGAAGAGCGGCCCATGAGGCTATGAACGCGCGAAGTGCAGCCACTGATACAGTAAACGCAGCACCGTCTAAGGCCTATGTAGAGGCGGCAGAGCAGATGGCGTCACGGCTTACGCGAAAACCGACGAAGACTGTGGAAAAAGAGGTATCGCCTCCTACTAGCGAAGTGATGGTAGAAAGCTTTGCGCAAGATGCATCACCTACGGATAGTAAGGTGACGAACCTAGACGAGGCAGAGACCCGAGTAAAATGGGATATAGAGCACATGAGTGAGGAAGAGAAACAAAATCCCTTGTTAGTAGAAACACTACGATGTTTTTCAGCAGAGGATTATGATATTTATAAAGAATATATTAATGATGAGCAGGAGGAAGAATAATGTTTGGTAATATGGGCAATATGGCAGGTATGATGAAAAAAGTTAAAAAAATGCAAGAAGATATGAAGAAGATGCAAGAAGAACTTAAAACACGTACTGTAGAAGTGTCTGTAGGCGGTGGAGCGGTAGCAGTAGTGATGAATGGGGAAAAAATGATTGAATCCTTAACCATTAATCCGAGTGCCGTAGATCCAGAGGACGTAGAAATGTTGGAAGATTTAGTAAAAGCTGCGATCAATGAAGCAAGTAAGAAAATTGATGATTTGTTAAGCTCTGAAATGGGGAAAGTAACAGGTGGTTTGAACTTGCCAGGTGGTTTATTCTAATATGGCAGCAAATTCGTTAGAACGGTTAGTGGAACAATTTCGACGTCTCCCTGGTATCGGCGCTAAGTCGGCACGTCGCTTGGCATATCACTTGGTGGAAATGGAACAGGATGAGGTAGATCAACTAGTGAATACCATTGTGGAAGCTAAGGCGGCCACCCATCGTTGTTCCTGTTGCTTTCACTTGTCATCGCAAGATCCTTGCGAATTTTGCAGCGACGAACGGCGTGATAGAACGACGATTCTCGTAGTAGAAACGTCACGCGATGTGATCGCCATTGAACGAAGTGGTGATTATAAAGGATTATATCATGTGTTAGAAGGTGCTTTGTCGCCGATGGACGGCATTGGGGCCGATGATATTCGCATTAAAGAACTCATTGCCCGTTTGCGCGATGGCACCGTAGAGGAAGTCATTTTAGCGACAGATCCCGACGTGGAAGGGGAAGCAACTGCGCTATATTTGGCTAGATTACTACAACCGAGTGGCATTAAAGTGACACGCATTGCGCGCGGTATTCCTGTAGGCGGCGACATTGAATATGCCGATGAATTAACCTTGGGCGGTGCCGTGGTGAATCGTCAAGAAATGTGAGGTATCTATGGATATAGTATCACTGGTAGCATCGAATCCGTTAGTGACTCAGAATGCTACTGTACAAGAATTATTAGCGAACCCTACGTTGGCCGTCATCGCAGTTATTGTGGTGATTGCCTTGCTGATTAAAATCGCTTTTTATACGATAAAACGAATTGTGTTAAATGTGGCGGTAGGCTATTTGTTTTATCTAGGGGTCAATCATTTTTCTCACACTGCGGTGGATATGAGTTTTTTGAGTTGGCTCTTGACGGCGCCTTTAGGCCCCCTACCCGTGATTGTTACGTGGTTACAACATAATTTCTAATGCCTAGGAGGTCATGATGAACATCAATGCACAACAACGCCGTGTGGTAGAAGAGCTTGATCGCAATCTATTATTGTTGGCGTCAGCAGGTACGGGCAAGACGAATACGCTCGCCTATCGAGTGGCACACATTATTCGTTCTGGACGGGCTAATGGAGAGGCGATACTCTGCATGACATTTACCAACAAGGCGTGTCATGAGATGAAAGAACGCATACAATCTTTGGTGGGCATCGATGCAAAAGCTGTGGAAGTAAGTACATTCCACAGCTTTTGTTATAAAATTTTACGAGAAGAAGCGCGTCTCAATGAAATGCTACCATCAGATTTTACCATCTTTGATGAAGAAGATTGTAAAGAATTATGGCAACCATTAAAGCCAGCACGGATGAAAGAGATGGACTTTCAAAATCTTCTCATGTGTATCAAGGAATATCGGTCACTGTATGACTATGATTCGGAGGATGCACGAGAAGATTATAGAAAAACGATTGAACGGCTCTATGAAGAGGAATACTTGAAAATCGTTTCCTATTTTGGTGGCGCCGACAGTCTTGTTATGAAAGAGGATCGTGAGCAGTTTCGCCAGCAAGGGGCAGATATACTCGTCGCCTATGAAACAGCTCTACAAGCCGTACATGGTGTAGATTTTATCGATTTAGTAAGCCTCGTGCATCGCTTGTTTAAGGATGAAGTGATTCGAGAACGGTGGCAGAGACGTTACTCATATATTGCAGTAGATGAAATGCAGGATACGGGCGAACTGGAGTATCGCGTCATGTCCCAACTATGGCCAGGCAATCATGTCTTACTATGTGGGGATTATTTTCAAACCATTTATGAATGGCGCGGATCGAATCCGTTTAAGCTACTTAGAGACTATCAGCGTGACTTTCAGCCCGTATCGATTATTTTTTATGAAAACTATCGGTCCAATCGGACCTTATTTAGTGCGGCCTTTCAAACGCTGGAAGCCATGTTCCCTGACCTAGTAGGATCCATATACGATGTGATGCCACGGTCAGCGAGCCAGGAAGATGGAGAGCCCATCATGATTCATGAGGCGCGATCAGAACGAGAAGAGGGGGCCTATATCTTTCATTCGATTCAAAAGTTGCCAAAGGACGCGCGTACGTGTGTACTGGTGCGCAATAATCGAAAGGCCCAAGACCTAAGCCGACGGTTTGCACAACTCAATGAAGATACACCTGAAGCCGATCAGCGACAGTTTATGATCATCGACGAGTTTAAATTTTTCCGCCGTCAAGAAATCAAAGATGTGATGGCCTATTTTAAATTACTGATAAATCCCTACGATGCGTTGAGTGCCAAGCGGATTATGAAACGCTATGTGAAAGGCATCGGCGAAGGGCGACTACGGGATATCGAACGTGACGAAGTGCGCCAAGCGGGGATAACGATTACGGACTTTTTACAAATGCCTATTTTTGAGGAAGAACCGTATGCTAAATTGTTGGCTGCCCTAGAGGAAGGCAATGTGATTGTCTATGACGTGGAAAGTACGGGCACCGATACGACGAAGGATTACATCATCCAAATTGCGGCGATTCGGATTAATGGTCAAGGAGAGGTATTAGACAAGTTTGAACGCTTTATCAAGCCTCCCAAGTCCGTAGGTGATTCAGAAGCGGTCCATGGTTTTAGCGACGACTATTTAGCTATCCATGGAGAGGAAGCATCGGTTGTCCTAGAAGCGTTTACCTCTTTTTCTAAGGGCGCTGTGATTGTGGGCCATAATGTGAATTACGATGTGAGCATTTTAACGAGTGAACTCTATCGTCATCAACTAGGAGAACCCGATTTTATGGCCGTCTATGATACGTTGGCGATGGCACGGCGTTTCTATCCAGACCTACCGAATCATAAACTCGGCTATTTGAGCGAAGTATTTCCCATTTCTCATAAACCAAGTCACAATGCGTACGATGATATTATGGCGACCGCGTTGCTATTGGTGTATATGGTGGATCACAATATTGTGCCCACCCAGGCGACACGTATGGCCATCATTGCCAAGTATAAACATGCCTTTGCCACCATTGCTTCACAAATGGCGACCTTGGCGCGTAAAAGTAAAAGTGAGGTGCCGACGAGTTTATTGGCCTATATTATGAATGAAATGGGCGTTATTGACTATTATAAAGAACGCCATGAAATGGCGCGCGTCGAATATATTCGTGATTTATACCGTATATTAGAGCGGTTAGAACAGACAAATACGGCGATGAATGGACATGATCGATTGCAGTATATATTGCAATTAGCGGCCTTGACCGCTGGTGAAGTGGATTGTCGCATTAAACAGGAACAACGCATCCCTATTATTACCATTCACCAAGCAAAGGGCAGTGAATTTGATTATGTGTGGTTAGCGGGCATGAATGAAGGACAATTCCCAAACTATATGGCGGTGAAAGAGGGACACATCGATGAAGAAAAACGATTATTCTATGTGGCCTTAACGAGGGCAAAAGAACGGTTAGTGATTACGTATAGCAAAGAAAATGCCTATGGCAGACCGGCTAGGAAAAGTTCCTTATTAGCCTATTTGCCAACGGATCCAACATTTGTAGATACGGTGTAGCCACGCCATGTTGAGTGCGTAGTATTGATGGAAAGAAAATAGTGTTGAAAATACAAGGCTTTTGACTTGTTAATCATAATGTACACTCGTGAATTGATGTGAATTTAGGTAAGTGCATACTGGTCGATAAGTGATAGGGTCGAGTAAACAGGGTGAATATTTGGTAAAATGCACCCACTTGTACCCAGCAGAAAATAATAATATAAAAGATTAGAAGGAAATTTGAATAGAAATGGCAAAAGTACAATCTGTTGAACCAAATATCGCCGACCTTGTAAATGGATGGCTAAAAAAATATGGTTTAGACTATAAATTGGAGCAAGAAAATTTAAATGCAGAAATAGACAAGGCATTAAATGAATATGCCTCTAAAAGTGGTGGCACAGGTGGAAATAGACCTGATGCAAAGCTATTGCTACAAGACAACACCTTAAATTACTATCCTATACTTATTGAGTACAAAGGATATAAAGATAAGCTTGTCAAATTAGATAGTGATGGCAGAGTTGATAATACAACAAGCAAGAGTGAGCCTAATTATAAAAACATAAATAGTTATGCAGTAAATGGTGCAATTCATTATGCAAATGCAGTTTTACATTATACAAGCTATACCGATGTTATTTCCATAGGTGTAACAGGATATAAAACTTCTAATGGAGAAATAGAACATAGCATTGGTGTCTATTATGTTTCAAAAGATAACTTAGGAATTGGTCAAGAAGTTGATAAATATACAGACCTATCTTTCTTACGAAAAGATAACTTTGATGATTTTATCAAGAAAGTCAAAGAGCTTTCTTTATCAACTGAAGAACTTGAAGCCATTAGAGATAAACGAGAAAAGGAAATCAATGCTAGTCTTGTTAGACTAAATAATGACATTTATTCAAATGAAAAAGGGCTAAGTGAAAATGATAGAGTATATCTTGTATCAGCGTCTATAATGGCGACCCTTGGCGTACCAGGAGAAGTCGCACCACTTGAAAAAGCAGATTTGAAATCATCTACTGAAGACGGGAATACTGATGGCGAGATTATCGTTAGAAAGATAGAAGCATTCCTAAAAAGCAAAAATCTCCCTACAAAAAAACAAGACCTAATCGTTAGAACATTAAAAAACACGCTTCTTTCAGAGAATATCAATAAGCCGATTAATGGTGAAAGTCAGTTAAAAAGGATATTCGTAAAAATTGTCGATGACTTAGGTATTTACTACAAGATAGGATTAACAACAGATTTTACAGGTAAATTATTTAATGAAATGTATTCTTGGCTAGGCTTTACACAAGACAAGCTGAATGATGTTGTGTTAACACCTTCTTATGTTGCAAATCTCTTGGTCAAGCTTGCAAGAGTAGACAAAAGTAGCTATGTGTGGGACTTCGCAACGGGCAGTGCGGGACTTCTTGTTGCTGCTATGAATGAAATGATTGTAGATGCTAAGGAGAAAATTAAATCACCTTCAGAATTAGAACAAAAGGTGTTGGAAATAAAAGCGAAGCAATTATTAGGCTTGGAAGTATTATCTAATATCTATATGCTTGCAATCTTGAATATGATACTTATGGGAGATGGTAGCTCAAACATCTTAAACAAAGACTCGCTGAATGATTTTGATGGAAAATATGGATTTGGCAAAGATGAGGGTAAGTTTCCTGCAACAGCTTTTGTATTAAATCCACCTTACTCAGCAGAGGGTAACGGTATGATCTTTGTCCAAAAGGCACTTTCCATGATGGAAAAGGGCTATGCGGCAATTATCATTCAAAATTCAGCAGGTTCTGGAAAGGCAAAAGAAAATAATAAGAAAATATTGGAAAAGAACACTTTGCTTGCAAGTATTAAAATGCCGATTGACTTATTTGTAGGTAAATCAAGTGTGCAAACAAATATCTATGTGTTTAGAGTAGGCGAAGCTCATCAAAAAGATGAGGTTGTAAAATTCATTGACTTTTCAAATGATGGCTATACAAGGACAAACAGAAAAAAAGCAAGTGTCAATTTGAGAGATACCGATAGAGCAAAAGAAAGATATGAAGAACTTGTAAATCTTGTAAGATTTGGTAAAAGTAAATTAAATATCTTTACCGAAAAAGAATATTATGAGGGACAAATTGATCCGCTAAATGGAGCAGATTGGAATCAGTCAGCACCTGTAGACACAAGACCAAGACTTGAAGATTTCAAAAAAATTGTAGCTGACTATCTCGCATGGGAAGTATCAAATTTATTAAAGAACGAAAAAAGCGAGGACGAAAACCTAAAAAAATAAATGCCTCACTGAACGAAAAACTTCAAAATGTTCAGTGGGGCGAATATAGAATTGGAGATTTGTTTGAAAAATTAAAAACAAAGAATTTAAAGGTAAAAGTTAGTGATTTGTCCCCTAATAAAACAAAAGATTTTAATCTTCCTGTTTTAACGGCGGGCATAGAAAATCAAGGGCTAAATAATTATGCTCCTAAAACAGGAGCGACAATACTAAAAAATGTAATTTCCATTTCTGCGAATGGGGCAAACACTGGAGCAACATTTTATCAAAATAAAGAGTTTACAATATTGCAAGATGCTTATGCTATAGATTTTAAGAAAGATTTTTTACTGACAGACAATCAGTATTTATTTGTGGTTAGTTCAATTTCAAAGGCAATATATGGAAATTTTGCATGGACTGACAAAGCATGCTGGACAAAAGTTAAAGATGAAAAAATTCAACTTCCTCAAAAAAATGGCGAGATAGATTTTGAATTTATGGAGAGCTTTGTCGCAGAGCTGAACGCTCAGCGTGTCGCAGAGCTGAACGCTTATCTTACTATTACAGGTTTAAAAAATTATGAATTGACCGAAGAAGAAAAGAATGTGCTTGAAAACATAGATAAGATAGAGTATAAGGAAAAGAAGATTACAGATGTATTTAAGGTTAAAAATGCAGGTAATATCCTCGCAAGAGAAGTTGAGTTAAATAGTGGTGATACACCATATCTTTGTGCAAGTGCTGAAAATAATTCCGTATCTTCATATATAAACTATAATAGACTTTTAAAAGATGAGGGAAATTGTATTTTTATTGGCGGTAAGACTTTTGTAGTTAGCTATCAAGAAAAAGATTTTTATTCTAATGATAGTCATAATTTAGCTCTATATTTACTAGATAATGAACAAAGAGTAAAAGATATTCAACTATTTCTATCGTCTTGTGTAAAGAAAAGTCTAGGACACAAATATTCATGGGGAGATAGTATCAGTAATAAAAAGATACAAAAAGACTTAATATTAGTTCCAATGAAAGATGGAAAAATTGATTATGACATTATGAAAAAAATTCATAGAATTATTGAAAAGATTGTCATAAAAGACGTTGTCTTATGGGCAGATAAAAAAATTGAAGCGACAAAACAAGTTGCAGATATAGGATGAAAGAACTGCAATTATGGGAATTGCTAGTTTGAAACTAATGGATTGAACAATTTAACGATAGCCTTGTTCTATCGTTAAAAAGTATGATTGATAAGTTTCTACGAACGGACACACTACCTTGTTATTCATACTGTTTTTATGTGCCATGATGATACCTTTTCTAGTAGGTCGTCATGGAGAGGAACAGGGAAGAATGGATGCATGAAATAGGGTTACTTTACCATAGGCACACTACCACGAGATGTGCGTAGATGTAGAAGTACGAGGAGGTACTATGGCAAGAAAAACAAATCGCGCCGATGATGTGGTTATTTCTATTACAGAAGAAGATATACAAGGCGATACTCATACGGTAGGAGCCATCTTAGATAATCGAGGGCTACCACGAAAGGGCATGAAAAAATTATTCCATGAAAAACTAGTCCTTTTAGAGGGGCGTAGATGTACACCGGAAACGCCAGTTGTAGCTGGTGATGAGTTGCGCCTACAGATGATGAAGGAGACTGTCGACTATACACCGATACAAGGGGCTATCACCATTCTATACGAAGATGAGGATCTACTCATTGTGGATAAACTGAAGGGGATGACCGTTAATTCGGGGGGACAAATTTCTTTGGCGAACCTGGTGGCGCAGTATTTCAAAGACCAGGGCATTCGGCGAAAAATTCGATTTTTAAATCGCTTGGACCGTGATACGACGGGGTGCATCGTGATTTGTAAAAGTCATGTGGCACAGAGCTTTTACCAACAACAAATGGAAACGAATCAATTTGAAAAATGGTATACCACCGTCGTGGAAGGGCGACTATTTACGCATATAGCACAAATCACAAAGGAGAAGACCTTAGTGGATGGCGCCAGCCTATCGGTGGTGCACCACGAGAATTTGCCGTGCGTGGGGGCAAGCGACGGCATTCCATGTATGGATAAAGACCTACAGGTGATCGCCTTGCCGATGAAGCGCAGTGATGATGGCATTCATTATGAGGTAAGTCCTTTGGGAGTCATGACGAAAACGGGGTATTTGGTGCTAGGCACGTATGACAGTGTGGCTGCCTATGGAAACGACGCTAGACATTTGTCCGTAACCGATAGGGCCTATGCGTCTATGGCTGATGTGGGCCCCGTCACAAGCGTGCTGGTGCGACTCTATACGGGTAAAACCCATCAAATTCGCGTGGCCTTTAGCTACCTTGGCTATCCCTTGGTGGGAGATACCTTATATGGAGCCGCTCATACGGGGCATACCTTTATGTTGCGGTCACTGTGCGTGGCGTTTACCCATATGAGAACAGGAGAGCGCATTGTAGTGTATGCGTAACCGTTTCAGTGCTGCATGTGTATGATGACAAGTAGATGTAAACGTATGGCAATAACAAGTGTGTATGACCTAGAATGAGTAGATGAGGTGCTTATGATTTCTATATATCCTACGTGGTATGATGACTTTCAGTGTAAGGCGGATAGGTGTGAACATACGTGCTGCCAAACTTGGGAAATTGATATTGATTTGGCCTCCTATGCACGATACCAAGAGCTGATAGGGCCGTTAGGTGAACGGCTTAGGGCCAATATAGCCGGTGAGGGGGATCATCATTATTTTGCCCTAAATGAGCAAGGGTATTGCCCCTTGTTGGAAGCGAGTGGATTATGTTCCTTAGTGCTTGCCAAAGGGGAAGACTATTTATGTGATATTTGCCATCATCATCCGCGTTTTTATGGATATGTGAAAGATGGAGCAGATCGGACGATTGAACTAGCTGGTGTGGGCCTAGCTTGCGAAAAGACGTGTGAGTTACTGAGTGCACCTGTAACGAGCTTGGAAAAGTCAGTGTGCGTGCCAACCTCTGATACGGGTATCAGCGAGATAGTAGGTGCTATGGATGCGCCGAACGAAGATACTTTATACCTTACCATAGGAGAGGAAAACAAGATATATGGGTACACCACGGTAGATCGCCTATTAGCGCAGTTGGGCATAGATTGCACGAAAGAGGATATGGCGTTTGTGCCACTTCCGAATGAAGCGGACTATTTGATGCTGTTGTCGATTCTAGAAACAACGGAACCAATTCATCAGGCCTGGACAGAGGGCTTGTCGTGGCTTACGGCACATATACGCGATGTGGTCGCCAGAGCAGAGCACTATCAAACGGTGTATGATAGCGCTCTATTCCAACGACTCTACCAATACATTCTCTATCGGCACATACCGCGCTTGGCGGACGTATCCCTTGAGGCACTCTTGGCCTATGGGCGGGATAGTGCAGAATATATCTTTATGATGGCCGCCGTTCATGGGCATGAACTGGTGCAAATGGCGCGGTGGTCCGAACAAATTGAATACGATACGGATAACGTGGCGCGGCTTTTGGGGATATATGAAAGTATGTTCTCATAGGACTAGCGTGTGGAGGACAGTGCCGAAACCAGTATATGGATTCATAGCAGTATCTCTCCTAATGTAGTATCATGATGATAGAGACTCGGTGAGATAGGTTGGTCTAATAAGAAAGATGCTAGGACTGTAAGTGATGTACATCATTAAGATACTTTTTTTAGCTATTGGCGGATTACATCTATCATACTTTTGGTCTATAACTGTGAAATTAGTATATGATATAACAACAGGCAAGTAGCACTCACGTGCTGATTGCCTGTTCGTGTGTAATACTATGGCATACATAGAGCTAGAGTTTACATTACTTAGTGAATATATAGCAGAGTACTTTTTACATAAACCTTTGGAAGTTCGTAGTATACATGTTTGATTTTGTAGAAATATTGTTTGTTGTGCAATTATCATCAATTGTAGCATGGTATGATTTATGATATTACTTAACAGTAAAAGAGGTGTGCGGGTCAGAGGATTCATTTAATAATGGATATTGTAAGGAGTATACCAGTATAAATAAAGAGTATAAATTTTATAAGGAGATAGTATGGATTGTATAGAAGCTCATAAGTATTCTTTTGCAAATAAAACTATGCTTAACAATGAGAAGAAGTGTGGTTGTTTTTATTGCGGTAAAATCTTTTCTCCAAATGAAATAGAAGATTGGCGTGAAGATGAACCAGATTGTACAGCTATTTGTCCGTATTGCGGGATTGACTCTGTGATAGGAGAATCTATTGGATACCTACTAACAAAAGAGTCGTTAGAAAAAATGCACAAAGAATGGTTTTAGTAAAATGAATTAGCTACATTTGTTGGCAAACATTAAGGTCTTACACATAATAAGTGTGCTACTATTACCATATAATCACGACTATTATGTATAATGCACCCAATTCTAGCTGGAAATAATCGTACTACTTGTATCTAGTCAATGATTACGGTCATTGTGGATGCATTAATCATTGCAGTTTTTACCATTTTTATTAATACTTTTAAAAGTGATTTATTTCTATTATATAGCTGTATAATTTGCTTTTTGAACGATTTACGAAAGTCCTTTTAAAAGGCTTTCGTCATACTAGACATCTCTTTCTTTGATTCTGTGGTTGTCGTATATCGGATGGATTTGTCGATTTTGTGTGAGCGAGGTAAGGTGGTTTTAAAGGCGTTCGTAGCTGGACTATCATCATTAAAACACTGTTAGAACAGCTAGATAGCAAACTATTGTTAGTCTCTTACTAGATAGGGTTATTGTATGCACCTAGTTTTCATCTAGGGTTAATAAATTCTTTTTCATGGAAAACGCATAGCCTATTTTTTTCCTACCTTCAGTTTCAAACTGTATGATGATAGAAGTATTTTCTATGGATATGACAGTACCGCGTCCAAAGAATGTATGGTGTATCTGTTTTCCTATTATGTCATGAGGAATGGCTGAAGAAGCATTGCGTGCTAATGTAGGACGAACTGTATGAATAATTTTTTTAGAGGATCCTTTTTTGGTGGCGCCTAACTTCTTGTAATAGGTTTCTTCTGTGGTAGATTTATTTTTTTTGTAGCTTTCCATATCTGGGAATACAAACATAGCTGGTTTTATTACATTGTTCTTGGGAGTGGGTTGTATAGGAAATATCCAGACATTTCTACGGTTTCCATCTTCGTCAATTTGTGTATCTATATAAGGCGCACTTACTAATGCAACCTTACCACAATATATATATTTCCCGCTATCCATGACTTCGAATAGATGAACATCAACACCATTATAGTTACAATTAGCTAATGTAGCGTTTTGAGCCCAATCGATATCTTGATTACCTATTTTGCCCATACCTGTATAATGAAGTACATCACCAATCCATTTATCATGGTATAAACCTTTTGTATAGTCTGAGATCAGTACTAAGGTATTTGTTTTTTTTGAACGTCGCATGCCGCCCATATTGCCACATTTAAAAGTAGACACAATATCTGCATTCGTTATTATTTCTCCAATACGTAATTTGGGATTAAACATATATTCTCCTTTTATAGGATATATAATATAGTTAGGTCTATCGTAAAAGCTTTATTTTGAAATCTATTTACATGTATCATAGCGAATTTATCATATAATAGCAACTAATATTATTTTCATATCATATTACATGATAGTTAACTATGAGTAGTGCTCATAATAATTTTTTGGAGAGATTTTTTTTGCTCCCTCATCACAACAACCAACCAATAATTACGAAAGAATACTCTTTGAGGAGTATTCTTTTTTTCCTAAAAAAGGAACCTATGTATGACGCGTACTACCATTCTCAGGTTATGATTCATAGCGATGCACGAAGAATGTAGGATAAACTAATTTGTGCATTACCTCATATTCTTTGATTTTGGGCGATTATGGGCGATTTTAACGTAAAATGCTAGGCTTATACTAAAGTTGCATTTTAGTAATGGTTGAATGCCGTATATTTATTTAAAAAGGCGAATAAATACTTGCATACATAGTTATTATATAAATGAATATAGATATAAATAATTTAGATAAAAGTGCGCTCATACTATACGTATGTACTCGGTCTATGGATGGGGTCAAGTTATGTGGGAGCGTAATGTGTAAGGGGCATAAAAAATCATGGACCGTACCATACAGGCAAGTTGATTATGAAATATAGCGTTTTTTAACAAAACGCATAATTCATATATAGAATAGGCATATCGGATTGATAGGATATAACATTTTAGCTATAATTTTTATTGAAAAAGATTAATATCATTTTTCAAGTTTGTTGTATGCAATGTGTTTGATAGCATGTGCTAGGAGGAGTAGAATGGTAGAAGTAGAAGCAGAATGTGATATGCCACAAACGTTGAAACGGTTTAATTCGCTAGAGGTAAAAGCGGTTTCCTTAGGTGGAGTTCAGAGGTTAGTGATGGCGGCGATTCCCTTTTATGATAGAGGAATCGATAGTACACTCGTTGTTTATGAGGATGGAAATTTAATGATTGAGCATACATCGGTACGCCGTTTCATTCATCATATGGCAAAAACGCGAGGATTACAGTTGAGTTACGTGCGCCAGATTGAAATGGGAGACCATATTCGTGGCTATACACTGCCATTTACCATTGACCCGTTGCATACTTTTATTATGATGAAATGCCGCAATCATCCGATTGGGCGAGATCCAGCATATGGTTATTTCAATAGTTATCTATTATTTTCTGGTTTATTTGCGTCTACCACGACGAAAGAATCGGCCTTTGTGATTAATAGAACGTGGCAGATTCCTATTTATTTAGGACTTCGTAGTATTCGCAGTAAATTATGGCACGCCTATGAAAGTCATCGCGCGTATCTATGCGATTTAAAATATATGTTAGAGTTGCCATGCAATAGTCATGTATGTCATAATTATGGTAATCAATATATACAGTCCTAATAATAGAAAGGGGTCTATTATGAACACTACGGATTATGATAGCATGTACCCGTATACGGGTGGCAATCGGTATTCTACTAAATTTTGGGAAAATTTTGTGTATGTCACAACGCATAAGTATGCTGATTTTCATGGACGTGCTTCACGGGGCGAGTTTTGGCGTTATACGTTAGTCGTATTCCTTATATCCGCCATTCTTCCTCTATTGGCGATGGCCATTTTTAGTGATGGTGTTGGGGATGCGTTGTCGGTTATCATATCCATAGCTTTGTTCTTACCGTCGTTGGCACTATCGGTGCGTCGATTGCATGACATCGATAAATCGGGCTGGTGGGTATTGATTCAGATCATCCCATTATTGGGCGGTTTATATTTGTTATATTGCAATGTCCGTCGTGGCGATCCTCAAGCCAATCGATTTGGTCCAAATCCGATTCCAGAAGAATAACAAGATGGGGCTACGCGTAGCATCTCGTGTTATTGGCTTACTGAGTTACTATAGAAATACATGCATGTTGCTGATGTTGAAAGTCGGCAATATGCATGTTTTTTTATTGTAGCATGGAAGGTCATGGATATGACTTTCATCAAAAGTGGGCGCCTTATCATAGAAAAGAGGGCGTGCATAAGGTGCGTGTATGAGTGCCTTGGCAAGTGATGGGTTCGTTTATATCTTATAGACGCAAAAGCACCGATTGCTCATGATAGAAAGGGGGGGGGAGAGCAATCGGTGCTTTTTGCATACTATATAGTTAGGTGTTATATAGTTCATCAGTTATTGATACATATATAGCAGATAATACCTATATAAGCTATATCTATGGTAAATAGATAATCGTAGGAGTGGTAGATTATCTATGAATATTAGTCGAGTGTATTGGATTCAGTTTGCATAAGACCTTGTGCATTACGGAATTCAATATCTTCTTTTTGAGCTTTTAATGTAGGATCCTTAGGCGTACCGAGTAGACGTCCATAAAGGAAGTGGTAGGCAAGGAACGCTACAATCGATACGATGGCGGTCAATAGGAACATGTTGGTGAAACCGACGATTTCTTTCACACCGCCTAGTATGTAAGGTCCTACACCGATACCGATATCAAGGGCGATAAAGTATGTGGAAGTGGCGATGCCGATGCGATGGTAAGGAACCATCTTAACCACAAGGGCTTGTCCGTTTGACATGTACGTACCATATCCTAACCCGACAAATACAGCGGATAATAGAATCATCCAACTAGCGCTAGCATAGGCAAGTAAGATAATGCCGATGGCAAGGGAAATGAAGCAAGGGTATAAGACAAAGTTTTCCCCTTTTTTATCAAATAGAATGCCAAGACTAGGACGAGTAATGGTAATGATAACAGCATAGACTACAAAGAAGAATGTGCCGGCTTGTACCATGTTAATTTCTCGTGTGTAGGATGCCATGAAACCGAGTACACCAGAATAGGCTAACCCAACAAGGACAGAAATGAGGGTAACAGAGTTTACACGAGGTTCTAAGTAATCTGAAATGTGAAATGCTGTATGTGCGCCTTTTGGTGCGGAGAAGGTAGGTTCTTTAAATTTCATTAAGAACGCACCGATAATACAAAGAATAACTAAGGCGACACAGAAGTAAATGATAAAATCGAAACTTGTTAAGTGTAATAAGAAAATGCCGAGGAATGGACCGATAGCAGCGGCCAAACTTGTGCTAAGACCGTAGTAGTTGATACCTTCGCCACGGCGTGCTTTTGGAATAACACTAGCGATAATAGTACTTGTTGCTGTGGAAGTAATACCATAGGCAAAACCGTTTATAAAGCGAACGATATCAAGGACTGCAAGGTTTGGTGTGTAAAAGTAAAGAATGGTGGACACCAAATATATAAATAAACCGCCGTATAAGACCTTTCTACATCCGAGCGTACCTACAAAGCGACCAGCAAATATACGAGCCACGACGGTACCAATGATGTAGATGCCGACTGCTAACCCAGCTTGACTAGCGCTGGCGTGAAAGTTATCTTTAGCAACCACGGCGATGATTACCATGAGTAAGTAATAAATTAAAAATACTAATAAGTTGATGATTGTATCCAACACAAAGGGCATTGTCCACAATCGTTCTTTTGAATCAGCCATTGTATAACACCTCTATTTTCATATTTTTTTCTATAGTTTTTAACTGATGTAGATGATTATAAGACTAAGAAAATAACTTGTAAAATGATAAAATGAGAATACAGTTATAATATTTTTTTGTAAATTGATTATAGATGTGTTGAAAAGTAATATTTATAAAATAAATTAATAGAGTGGTGTTATGAATAAAGAAATGATTACACAATCGTTGATAAAATATAATAGTATAAGGGCATGTTAATTTTCATCATCGTAGAGTATTATGCATAGATTTTATTAATAGCATATCTTATATGTATAAAAGTTGCTTGCAAATAAGAAAATAAATGCCTCTGTTTTGTCAATGTTTCTAGGCACTAGGGCGGAGGTATATTTGCTATGCATAGAGGATGAGTGTATGAGCGTATCATTCGGCATAAACAGAGAAAACCCGTTGTGATAGGGATGGTATCACAACGGGTTTTCTCCGTAGATAGGAATGTATGATTGTTCATGGGTTGTGTTTGATGATTGAAAGGTTACAACTCATGAACGATATGTCCAATATAATGATGCATCGATGTAGCCCAAGTAGCAGAAGGACTCACAATCGATAGTAAGTGTTATTATTTCAGTGCCTTTACTGGATAGGGTTATGGATTAGGCACCAGCTCGTTGGGCTGTTTGGATTGGTTCTGTAGGTTGTACATTTTGCGTAGGTACAGTACTAGCCACTGGCGTTGCGTTTGGTACGTCTGGTGTAGTAAGGCCTAAGGTCAAGTCTTGAATCATCTGTAAATCTTCTAATGGTGAACGACCGCCTGTTGTCAAATAGCCACCAACCATTAGACCGTTTAAGCCACCAGTTAAGGCGTAGGCTTGTAAATCACGAAGATTTACTTCGCGACCACCAGCGGTACGAATTAATGCTTTTGGCAATACGAAGCGGAATACGGCAAAGGCACGAAGTATTTCAAAAGGAGTCAATCCTTTATTATGTTCAAAAGGAGTGCCTTTGATAGGATTTAGAATATTTAATGGCACCGAATCAATGCCTAATCGTTTTAGCTCAAAAGCCATTTCTACTCGTTGGTCTAAGGTTTCATTCAGGCCTAAAATACCACCGGAACAAACGCGAATACCTGCTTTTTTGGCATTTTCAATGGTACTCATTTTATCTTCATAGGAATGGGTGGTGCAAATGTCTGGGAAATGGCTTGGTGCCGTTTCAATATTGGAGTGATAGCGAGTTACACCAATTTCTTTTAGGGCGAGAGCTTGTTCATAGGTCAATAGTCCAAGGGAACAACAAATTTCGAGACCCACTTCGTTACGAATGCGTGTTAAGGCATGGAGAATCTGATCAAATTCATTAGGGTTGGTGGTGTTTCGTCCGCTAGTAACGATGGAAAAGCGAACGGCACCAGCTTCCTTCGCCTTTTTAGCCGCATTGACGATATCATCTTCTTTCATAAATGGGTATACAGTAACCCCTGTATCGTGATGGGCCGATTGGGCACAGAATTTACAGTTTTCTGGGCATTTGCCGGAACGAGCGTTGACGATGGCGCAAATATCTACCTTGTTATCGTTGTAGTGTTGACGAATTTTGTCGGCCATGGCCAATAAAATCATTGTATCTTCATCGGGTGTGCGAATGAGTTCACGCGCCTCTTCTACGGTGATTTCACCACCGTCTAATACCTTTTTTGCATATTGAATAATTGTTTCGTAATGACCGACTTGGGCTTTAGGATGATTTGTGTCTCTCATAATTTTTACCTCACATATATTGTTAACCTAACCTATTGTTTGTAGGTTGATAGTATAAGGCTATTATATATCTCATAGGTGTAATCGTCAATCATGAAAGAAAACAAAGGTTAACATAAAAGAAAACCAGATCTCTTGCTACGGACGTAAGAGAAAGAGGACTAGATATGGGGAAAGAGAGAGAAATTTCCGCATGAAGATTTTGAACGGTTTGAAGTAGGAAACATAAATAACTAAGAGCTATCTCAATAAATACTAACGTAAACACAAGTATAAAATATGCTAAAGTGATTTTTTAGCATATCTATGATATAATATATTTTAATAATTAAATGGATAAGGGGTAATCATATGGCAATTTCTTATAAACCATTATGGCACTTATTAGTAGAACGAGAAATGAACAAAGAAGATTTAAAAAGAGCTGCAAACATAACAAGTAACATAGTTTCAAGAATGAGTAAAAACTCTTATGTGAACTTAGAGTCATTAGAAAAGATTTGCCTTACATTAGATTGCAATATAGAAGATGTTGTTGAAATTTATAAGGAGGATAAGTAGAATGGGCAAATCTGAACAGATGATACAAAATGAAATATATAGCAACAATACAACTATTTTAGATAAATATGAGTGTTTAAGCTTAGGTGCAACTACAATTAATAATTTAATGAAATCATCAATCATTAAAGAATATTCAGTAAATAATAAAATTGGCTCAAAAAAACCTGACGTATTAATCATTGATAGTGAAAAAAATGTAATTATCTATGTCGAGCAAAAAAGACCGAGTAAGTTAAAGAGTGAGAAAGATATAAAGAAAGCTATAAATCAAGAACTTTATGTTGCAAAAGCAATAAATGCAAAAATATATGTAGTTAGTGACGGGAGTTCATATATTTGGATCAATCCTAAAACTGGCAATCCAATTATTGATGAAAATAATCATTTAATTAATTTGGAAATCAAACCGAAAGAAAATGGTAAAGAAGTTGCTAAGTTAATAAATGATATATTGATCTCAATAAATGCTGAGTCTGATCAGATACTAAAAAAAGAATTTTTAGATCCAACAGATTTAGCAGTAAAAATAAATAGAAAATTAGTAAATTTGACTTTTGCTTCAGCAAAAATGTCTTTATATACTTTTGTTGAATTATTTTTATTCAAATATCTATCAGATATAGGAGTATTAAGTGGAGATAGTTCATTTTCTTATATTGCAAATATGTACAAGGAAGAATATAAAAAAATAGATCCAGGTATCAATGATGCAAAAGTATTAGGTAAATACTTAGATGGACCACGAGAAACTATGAAGACCCTTTTTCCAGAGGGAGAAGACGGTACAAGCATTATAAATGGACAAGTTTTTCATGTTAAAAAAGATGAATATAATCAATATGTAAGCCTTGATAATACAGATAAAATATTTAAAGAAGTGGTTTTAGAGTTTGAAAACTACGAAAAAGAAAATGGAAAATTCATTCATATAAGTACAGATTTCAAGTCGAAACTATTTGAAACATTCATGAAACATAGTGATGAAAAATCAAATATGGGACAGTTTTTCACGCCATTAAAGATAGTAAATGAAATGATTGAGATGGTTGATATATATGAGGGAATGTCAATATGCGACCCTGCTTGTGGAGTTGGAAAATTTATTTTAGAAGCAATAGAAGATAAAATTTCTGAATATTTTACCTATAAAAAGAAAAAATTAGAAAAAAGAATTGGAATCATAGGCTATGATAAGATGATGTCTGAAAGAGATGATTTAACAATAATTCTTGCTAAAGCAAATATGCTTATTTATTTTTCTGAACTTTTTAAGAAAAATAACTCATTACAAGATGTTAAAACCATATCTCAAAGTCTACTGAATGATTCTTATTACCTACACCAAACAATGCTTGGAACGTTAGGAGAGTTAGAAGAAAATAAATATGACTTAATACTTGCAAACCCTCCGTATTATCAAAGCAAGGTAATGATGGAAGCAGCAAAAGCTACTGTATATTACGATTTAAATGGTGCTGGTGTCGAAAGCTTGTTTTTAGAATGGATTTTAAAATCACTAAAGCCAGGGGGAACTGCAAATGTTGTATTGCCTGATGGTATATTTTCAAACTATGCTAACTCTAAATTAAAAGAATATATACTAAACAATTTCTTTATAGAAGCAATAATTTCCCTACCAGTAGGAGCATTTTTCAACACACCTAAAAAGACTTATATATTGACAGTTAGAAAAGCAACAGAACGAGAAAAAGAAGACAATAAAAAACAAGATTATCCAGTATTTACTTATATTGCAACGAGTATCGGAGAAAGTCTTGATGTATATAGGTTTGACATAGAAGATAATGATTTAAAAGAAGCTGTTGCCAAATACAATTTCTATAGAAAAGAAGACAAAAATAACCTAAGAGATTTGATAAAAACTCATATTGAATCAGATCCTAAATTAAAATTAATAGATATAAAAGAATTTGATAAGGATAAATCTTGGATAATAGAAAACTTTTGGTCAGAAGAAGAAAAAATTGAAATAGGACTTAAAAAGGCAAAAAAGGTTGTTACTGTTGACGAATTTCAAATCTTGCTGGATGATATGATTTCTCTAATGAATGAATTCAAGGAGGAATTGGAATGGCTGAAGTAAGATATAAAAAAATTAAATTAGATGATATTATGGATAATCAGGGAGGAAACTCAAAGTACTCTCTTAAATATATAAATGCTAATCCAGGAGAATATCCAGTTTATTCCGCAAAAACAACTGGTGATATGAATAAAGGCTATATAAATACCTCCGATTATGATATGGAATGTTTGCAAATAACCACAAATGGTGCAAATGCAGGAACTATAATTTATAGGGAAAAGACAAAATTTTCTTTAGGATCGGATTCTAGAATATGGTATTTGAAAGAAGATATAGGCAATATATCATTAAAATATATAGAAATTAAATTAAGGTCAGTATTTTCCTCTAAAGATTTTTCTTGGACAAAGAAGGCATCTTTATACAGGATAAAAAATATTGAATTTGAAATTCCAGTTGATGAGAATGGTAATTATGATATAGAAAAACAAAAAGAAATAGTAAAAAAATATGAAATTGTAGAGGAAAAGAAAAAGGAACTTAAAGAGAAATTAGAATATTTTAAAGACGTGCAAGTTGATTTTATGGCTACTGAATTATCAAAAAGCAAATCTATGAAAATAAAAGATATATTCGATTTATCAATAGGTTCTAATGGATCAAATTTTACAAAAACTTTTATTAAAAATCATAACGGCGATATTCCAGTTTATGGAGCAAGCAAAGATGATGAAATACCATCTTATGGATACGTGGAGGATAATGCAGTAATAAATGAAAACAAGAATGGTAAAATTCAAGAAACTAAAGTTAAGTATTTTAATGACTGTTTGACCTACAATATTGATGGATTTGCTGGTTATGTTTTCTATAGAGAGGGGAAATTTAGTTTAAGTGAAAAAGTGCGTCCTTTAATAATAAAAGACGAATACAAAAATTATTTAATTCCTGAGTATTTGCAGTTTGTTATAGAACCTATATTCAGAAATAATAGGAAAGGACGATTAGGTGAAAGCGAAAAGAATGAATATACAAAGCTTTATATAAATATGATTGAAAATATAGAAATTAACATTCCTATAAATGAAGACGGAACATTCGATTTAGAAAAACAAAACCAAATCGTAAGTAAATATAAAGCCATCGAAGAAATGAAAAAATCTATTTTAGAAAAGGGTCTTCCTTTTACGCTGTCAAATGTTCAGTTCGATGGCGAAACTCCATATATATATATATATATAAGGGTTAGGGACTTATTTGATATACAAAGGGGTAAGTCGATATATACAAAAACTTATTGTAAAAATAATAAGGGAGAATATCCAGTATATTCAGCTGATAATAATAATCCATTGGGGTACAGAAATGAATATGATTATGATGGTAAATATCTTAGCTCATCAATAAATGGTATTGCAGGCGTTTTAACGATTTTAGAGGAGAAATTTTCTACAAATGCAGACAGAGTTGTATTTATTCCAAAAGTAGAAAATATTAATCTTGCTTATGTAAAAAATATTTTAGAGCCTATTCTTAGAAACAAAAACAAAGGAAGAAAAGGTATAAAAGGGAAAAATGAATTTACAAAACTCACACCAAGTATGATAGAAGATGAGATGATACCAATTCCATATGATGTGTATGGAGAGGTATTTTGGGAAAAGCAAAGCATTATTGCAGCTAAATATAAAACAATAGATATGATAAAAAAAGAAATTGAAAATAGATTAAGCGAATTAATAAACATTGATTTATTTTTATAGTAACAAGACGATTAGAAATTAAAAAATCTAGTCGTCTTTTTTATCACAAGAAAGGCGTTTTATATGAAAAATTAGAATAAAACATCCTACACGATATGAAACTAAAAAAGCACTGTTTGTCATATTGGAAGCGGGTTCATCAGATACAAGGGGGAACGTTTACATAGGGCCTATGAGTTAGTTGTTAAACTTTTACAGAGGATACATGACTAAGCATTAAACTTTTACATAGGAATATACGTCAGCATCAAACTTTCACATAGGAACATGGACAGTCATGGATCGGTCTATTCATTTCTTATAGGTCTATGTGGTACAATACAGGTACTAATGAGTGTGTCAGTAGAACGTGGCGATTGGCACGCAACGATTACGGATAAGTAGTAGATTACCATGTATGGGTGTACCACGTATGGTATAGATGATTATGACGACCATGATAGGTCGTAGTAGATAGAATTGAGAGAGGATGATTCGATGCAGCCATTTCGTTTTATTCAATGTGGCGATTTACATTTGGGTACGCCTTTTTCCTATGTGAAGATGGATAATCCACAAGTTAATCAAGTGGTGGCTACTTCGACCTATCGGTCATTTGAGCGTATTGTAGAGCTAGCTATTGTAGAAGGGGTCGACGCTCTATTCATTACAGGGGATGTTTACAATAGTGCGGATCATAATTTAGCAGCTCAGGTGCAATTTGTTCGTTTGTTGCGCCCGTTGGAAGAAGCACAGATTCCCGTTTATATTGTGCAAGGTAATCATGATCCTGCTGAAAGTTGGCAGGCCCATATCGCCATGCCGAGCAATGTGCATATATTTTCCGATACCGAGGTGGAACGGATGCCGCTTATGGTAGGAAATGTTGAAATTGGTGGTATTTATGGTATCAGTTGTGGTCACGGTAATGAACGAGTGTCGCAAGTGGAGAACTTTCAGAAATGGGATAGGGACGAGTTTAGTATTGCCATGATGCACGGCACCGTAGGAGGCGTTAGTACGGAGCATATGACGGTGAATCCTTGTACGCAGGGAGCACTGCTAGATAGGGGCATGGATTATTGGGCGTTAGGTCATATTCATAAGCGGAGTGTAGTACATCAACAGCCGTATGTGGTGTATGCAGGCAATTCCCAAGGGTTACATAAGAAAGAAACGGGACCGAAAGGTTGTTATTTGGTACAGGTGGCCAGTAATGGTCATTGTGAGTTGACGTTCAAGGAAACGAATGCGGTGCGTTTTGAACACGTGGATATTCCGATTGACTCACTTCATACAGAAGCGGAAATGGTAGAAATGATACGTCATCATAAAGAGATGATACGAACGAAGGTGGCGGTACCTGTGTTGCTAGACATTACATTGACGGGGATGGGCCCTATGTATCGGTTGTGCGCAGATGAACAAGTGCGCCAAAGTTGGTTGGTTGCATCGCAAGAAGATGAAGCACATCGTCATCAATTTGTCATGCCTTATGAAATACGAAATGCATCTGAGCCAGAGATGGACCTTGCTATACGCCTTCAGGGCGCTGATGTGGTAGGCGACTATTTGCGGGCCTTTATGACGATAGGTGAAGGACGACAGATTATAGAAGAGCGACCTGAAATGAAACGACTAGGTCCCTATCAAGCATTATTAACAGATGAGTTGATTGAGCGGGCTTTACAGCGAGCAAAAATAGAGGGTGCCATGCGTTTAGCAGGAGAGAGCGATGAAGATTAAACAGTTACAGTTAGAAGAATTTGGACCCTATCGAAATTGGTCGTTTACGGCTGGTCAAAAGGGGGTACAACTGATATATGGAGCCAATGAAAGCGGTAAAACATCGCTGTTAGAAGGAATGCGTACCATTTTGTTCGGAGGCAAGGCCAAAGGGTATGCTACTTGTATAGGCTCTATGATTGTGGAGCATGAAGGACACGATTATTATATTGGTCGCCATCAGAAACGGCTTGACTTTTATCCGCTTGGTGAAAGTCCGATTACCCGAGAACCTGCGGCGTATTGGTGGCATGGGTTGAGTAAAAAAACATACAACCGTATTTTTGCCTTAACCTTGGCCGATTTACAAGGGGTACAAATCGTACAAGAAGTAGATGTACGAACACGTTTTTTTGGCGCCGAAGGTGGAGAAAGTCTTAGTGCGGTGGTGCAGAATATTGAAAAGGCGTCACAAGAGTTATTGGTTACGTCGGTGAATGGAAAACGAAAAATCAATCGTTTAGTAGAAGCGTTGCAGCAAAATCAATCGCGGATTGCGGAATTATCCGCTCACGAGGTGACGTATCGGCAATTACAACAACAACTGGATAATACGATTCTTACAGAGCGCGAATTGTTAGACCAATTACAAGAGCGACAAGCGTATATCCACAGTGTTGATTTGGTGTTACAAGCGTGGGAAACCTATGGACGTGCAGAAGAGGCAAAGAAGCAAATTAGCATGTTAGCATCGGTTAAGCAGTTAGAGCGCGATCGCTTTTTAGCGTTGGATCGTGAGCTTAACCAATGCCGCGAACATATGCAGATTTGGAGAGATAAAGAAGCGGGACTTATGCCGGATCATTTCAGTCCTCAATCCCCATTAGGTGTATATGCACAAGATATTGAAGAATTGTATCAAGAGGTGTCTAAATGGGATCAATTACGGAAGGAATGTAAACAAGGCGAAGCCTATTTAGAGAAAGTACAAGAGCAATTAGCCTTGTCACGTACATTGCATTCTGCTTGGCGCAGTGATGTGCCTATGGATACGGACATTAACTGGTATGAAGGAGAGCGCTTGTCCAACCAATTGCGCATAGCCACCGCCAATTATGAACAGTGGCAAGCAAGAGAACCGGTATTGCCGAAAGAATTAGAAGGTCATGAAGCGGTTGTGAATGGTTCGCCTAGGCCAACTGTATCGCCTGAGGCGGTACAAGATATACGCCGAGCCTATGCGGCGCTACAAGACGTACGTGCAGACCAGAAAGGATGGATGAGCAAGAGGAAATGGTGGCTCAAGGTCACTACAGTCGCATGGGTCATGGCGGCTATCGGCATTTTTATGGTCCTTCTTGGCGTAGCACTAGCTATGATGCCCTTATGGATAGGGATAGCACTCTTGGTGATAGGGATTAGTGGGGGCACGTATAGTTATTGGCAAGGCCATAGAGCGAGTACGAATCAGCAAGAGATGGCAGTGTCTGTTGCACATAAAGAAACAGCTCTTCGTCAGTTAGTTCACCAATATGAGGTGCCTATGCCGACGAGTGAAGCGGATTTACAAGAGATAGAACGGACTCGTGCCGTTACTGCTTCTATGACGCAAGACGTGACCTTGATGAAAGCCCATGCCTACCAGGAACTATGTGCACACTGGCGAGAGGAAGGAAAGACATTAGAAGGGGCGAAAGCAGAGGCGCTACTAGCTTGGCAACAGTGGTTGCCAGCGGCAGCTAGACGGACGCTAGTGGATACAGATTTTTTTGCTATGAAACAAGAATATGACCACTACCTAGAACAACTACACCTTTTTAAAGGCTATGAACGTCGCATGGAAGAACATCGAGCGGCACTCAATGCCATTGAAGAGAGAGCACATACGTTATGGGACAACGTGGGGATGAAAACCGCGGTGACACCGAGTGAAATGAGGCGCTTGTATCGCCTGTTAAAAGAGTTTCGTCAAAAAAAGATACGATGGGAACAAAAGGAATCGCAACGGAAAAATTTTCGTGAAGAGTTTGATCAGTGGAATCGGAAAGAAAAAGATGTATTACTTGCTCAAGACGAGTTAATCCAGCGTAGTGGCTTGCAGTCTGCTGCAGAATATCGACAACAACTATTGCGTTACGATCAATTGAAGCAATGGGAAACAATTTACCATCAGAGCCGCATTCAATTAGATTTGATTGCAAAGCAAGATGATAATCCAGATATTCTATATCGTCGATTGCGTGAAGGAAACTATGATAAATGGGTGTCCGAATCGAAACATAATGCAGATGAAGTGGCGATAGTAGAACAAAAACTAGCAGACCTTTATGAAAAACGGGGGACGATTACGGAAGCGATGCGCACGTTGGCGGATGATGTAGTCTTGGCAAATACGTTGCAAGAACGAGAAGCGTTGGAAAGTGAATTATCTGAGGCCTTAGAAGAATGGGCTACACAAGTATTTATGCATCATGCCATGGATCTAGCACAACGTGAATATGAAGTGCATAGCCGACCGCACATGCTCTCGCTTGCATCGGACTATGTATCCAGTTTGACTAATGGGCAGTACACGTTAGAACAGGATAGAATAGAAGAAACGGTGTATGTAAAAGATTGTCACGGTCAGCGGAAGGATAGTCGCTATTGGAGTAGCGGCTTAGGCGATCAAGTTTATTTGGCGTTGCGCTTAGCCTTGGCCACTTCCTTTTCAGAACGGGTAGAACCATTACCACTGGTGCTAGACGATATTCTAGTGCGCTTTGACCAAGATCGACAAGAACAAGCGCTTTCCTTGTTACGTCGTATAGGTGCCACACAGCAAGTGTGGATCTTTACTTGTCAACGAGAATTGCTTGCTATGGCGCGTAAACAAGATGGCATTGATACCTACGTGTTAGAGGATCAAAACGTGGTAGCTCTCAGTTAGCACAATGAGTCAGTTTGCTCCTACAAACCTTTTTATCGAAACACGAGAGACCTAGGTATTCTTACTTGTTATAGGCGTTACAGTTTTAGTACGGCACACGTTTTTGTAACAATGAAACGAGTGATACGCCGTATATGATTCGCCCAGCGCATACCAAGGCTAGGCGTAGAGCGACGTATAGGTCGCTATGTATCGTAGTGTCAGAGGGCGACTTGTTTGTATCAGTCGATATAAATCGCAGCGACTAGCGGTGAGTAGTTTAGTGGGATATGGGAAAGATGAAACAAGTGATACGCCGTATATGATTCGCCCAGCGCATACCAAGGCTAGGCGTAGAGCGACGTATAGGCCGCTATGTATCGTAGCGCCAGAGGGCGACTCGTTTGTATAAGTCGATATAAATCGTAGCGACTAGTGGCGCGTCGTTTTATAAGGTATCGGATTGTGTGTTATTGTGTATACAAAAAACAATAATGTTTTAAATGCATGGTATTATGATGAAAAATCATAATACCATGTTTTTTATATATTTTTCTTTTTCAGTAGACTTTATTATACTAGTAGTAGACATTTTCTATAGAATTTATAAATATGAGTGTGACTGTACTCTCCGTTGAGGAGAATTATAGGGACGTGGTTAATGTATATACAAATATAGCTTTGTATATATATTAATAATTGTATAGTCCTATTATGTAACAAAGTGTAGAGCAGAACTGGAAAATGAAAAATGTGATACATATACATACGACATATTTATACTAAATCTATAGATGAGTGAATCCATGTACATAGGTTATGTACATGGTATAGTTAGTAATACTATGAGATCCAGTAGTATGTATCATATGATACAGTAGTAAGAGAGAGGTTGTTTATAGATAAGGCAATACCTATAAACACGGAAGGAGTCTAGTATGGCAGAAGACAGAGACTGTATAGAGCAGCAACAAGGAGTATGGGAAGAAAATGGCTTATATGATCGCCGTTTTGAAAAAGATGCATGTGGCATGGGCTTTGTGGTTAATATTAAAGGGAAAAAATCACATGACATCATTGACGATGCGTTAGGCGTATTGGAGCGACTTGAACATCGTGGCGCTAGTGGTGCCGATAAAGATACTGGTGATGGTGCTGGTATTATGGTGCAAATTCCTCATGATTTCTTCCGACGTGAATGTGATGTGTTAGGCATTAATTTGCCACCTGCTGGAGAGTATGGGGTGGGCATGGTATTTGCTCATCGGTATGAATCGTTTAGAAATGAACAAAAATCGATTTTAGAAGATATTGTTCGTGAAGAAGGGCAAGTTGTATTAGGTTGGCGTGAAGTGCCCGTTGATTCGGGGGCAGTGGGCGCGAGTGCTGCTGCCATTCGTCCGTGGTTTTGCCAAATTATTATTGGCAAAGGTAAGGGTGTTACGAATCAAATGGAATTTGAACGGAAGTTGTATGTGATTCGTAAATTGGCAGAAAAACGAATTATTCCTATTTCCAAGGCGCAAAGCAGTGACTTTTACATTGCGTCCTTATCGTCGAAAACCATTGTGTATAAAGGTATGTTGACGCCGGCACAATTACGTGAGTTTTACCTAGATTTATCAGATTTAGATTTCACCTCTGCCTTAGCCATGGTGCATAGTCGGTTTAGTACGAATACATTCCCTAGTTGGGCGAGAGCACATCCGAATCGCTATCTAGTACATAATGGAGAAATTAATACGATTCGCGGTAATATTAACTGGATTAATGCACGGGAAGAACGAGCAGAATCACCGTATTTCCCAGATATTAAAAAAGTGTTCCCTGTTGTAGATGATACGGGATCCGATTCAGCCATGTTTGATAACACGTTGGAATTTTTGCATATGACTGGGCGCAGCTTGCCTCATGCGATTATGATGATGATTCCAGAACCATGGGAAAAACATACATTGATGGATCAGGCAAAGCACGATTTCTATGAGTTTAACAGTTTTATGATGGAACCATGGGACGGACCAGCAGCGATGGGCTTTACGGATGGTAAAGTAATCGGTGGTATCCTTGATCGCAATGGACTACGACCAGCACGGTATTATGTAACGAATGATGATCGTGTGATTATGGCGTCTGAAGTGGGCGTTGTAGATGAAGCGGATGAGAATATCCGCTATAAAGGCCGTTTAGAACCAGGTAAAATGTTACTCATTGATACAGAGGAAGGGCGCATTATTTCCGATGAAGAAGTGAAACATCAGATTGCCACCGAACGACCTTATAGTGACTGGGTGAAAGAACATATTATTCATTTGGAAGATATTGAAAAAGCAAATCATCAGGATATTCCTGTGGTAGATGATGTATTCTTAGCACAACAAGCATTTGGCTATACCCAAGAAGATATTGTGCGCATGATTACGCCGATGGCAAAAGACGGAAAAGACCCAGTAGGTGCCATGGGGGCGGATGCACCGTTGGCGATTTTATCGGATAAGCCACAGCTACTGTATACGTACTTTAAACAACTGTTTGCGCAAGTAACGAATCCACCAATCGATGCGATTCGTGAAAAAATGGTTACCTCTACGCGCGTTATGCTCGGCAATTGTGGCAACATGACAGAACCTAATAAAGTAGGCACCTATGCGATCAGTTTGAAAACGCCTATATTGACGAATGAAGAATTAGCGACCATCAAGCAATTAGATTGTCGGCGTATGAAAACAATTACCTTGCCGATTTTATTTAATCCTGCTGAAGGGGAACAAGGCTTGCGAAGCGCCTTACAAGATTTATGCTTGAAAGCTGAAGAAGCGGCTCGTGGGGATCAAAATATTCTTATTTTATCAGACCGTGGCGTCGATAAAGATCATGCAGCCATTCCAGCCTTGTTAGCGGTGGCAGCGGTACATAATCATCTGATTCGTAACACGTTGCGTACGGAAATTGGCTTGATTTTAGAGTCTGGCGAACCGCGAGAAGTCCATCATTTCTGTACCCTCATCGGTTATGGTGTTACAGCCATCAATCCATACTTGGCCTTAGAAACAGTGAAAGACTTAGTGGGTAAAAAACGACTTGGTGCGATGACCGTAGAAGAAGCAGAACAGAACTATATTAAAGCGGCCGTAGGGGGCATGATGAAAGTTATGTCTAAGATGGGGATTTCTACGGTGCGTTCTTACCATGGGGCACAAATTTTTGAGGCTCTAGGCTTGAACAGTGATTTTATCAACAAGTACTTTGTAAATACACCAACACGTATCGGTGGTATTGGTACTCGCGGTATCGCCTTAGAAGCGTGTGCTAGACATGAACGGGCCTTTGGGGATAACGCCCCTAGCGTATTAGCGCCAGGTGGTTTCTACGGCCCTATGAAAGATGGAGAAGAGCATTTATTTAATCCTAAATCCATTGAATTGTTGCAGCGATCCTGTATTGACAATGACTATGCTGCATATAAAGAATATGCCCACGATATTCAGACAAACTATCATGTGACGTTGCGCAGTTTACTAGAACTTAATTTCCCTGTAGGCGGTGGTATAGCCATTGAAGAAGTGGAACCAGTAGAAAGCATTATTAAGCGTTTTAAAGCAGGGGCTATGAGTTATGGCGCTATTAGTAAAGAAGCTCATGAAACCATCGCCATTGCTATGAACCGCATGGGGTGCTTGTCTAACTCGGGCGAAGGCGGCGAAGATGTGGCTCGCTTTACCCTATTGCCGAATGGGGATTCCATGAATAGTGAAGTGAAACAAGTGTCGTCAGGACGATTTGGGGTTACTGCAAATTATTTAGTGCATGCACAAGAATTGCAAATTAAATGTGCCCAAGGTGCTAAACCGGGGGAAGGCGGTCAATTGCCAGGGAAAAAAGTAGATCCCGCCATTGCTCATGCACGTCACTCTACACCGGGCGTAGAACTTGTATCACCGCCACCGCATCATGATATATACTCTATTGAAGACTTAGCGGAACTCATTTATGACTTGAAATGTGTGAATCGCGATGCACGGGTATCAGTAAAATTAACATCAGAAGCGGGGATTGGTACTATCGCAGCCGGTGTAGCAAAAGCCAAAGCGGATAATATTTTAATCAGTGGTTATGATGGTGGTACAGGTGCTGCAGGGCGCACATCGGTAAAACATGCTGGCGTACCTTGGGAATTGGGCTTGTCGGAAACACATCAAACCTTAATGCTCAATCGCTTGCGTGATCGTATTATCCTAGAAGTAGATAGTAAATTGATGACCGGTTTTGATGTGGTTGTAGCAGCTCTATTAGGGGCGGAAGTATTCGGCTTTGGTACATTGCCATTGGTAGCGGTAGGCTGTAAGATGGCTCGTGTATGCAATTTAAATACATGTCCGTATGGTGTGGCCACACAAGATGAAAGATTACGGGCTCGCTTTACGGGTAAACCTGAATATGTAGTGAATATGTTCCATCATATTGCTCGTGAAGTTCGTGAAATATTAGCACGCTTAGGCTTACGGAGTATGGAAGAGTTAGTCGGTCGTGTAGATTTACTTCGTCAAAAATCCAATGATGATAGTTTTAAATTATCTCGTGTCGATTTAAAGCGGATTCTCTTCCATCCGTATACAGATCCATCCATTGGTCATTTCCATACACAGGAACAAGATCATGAACTAGGCAAAACACTGGACGTGTCTAAATTATTGCGCATGTGTCGACCTGCCATTGAAGAACAAAAACCAATTCGTGCTAAATTGGCGATTAACAATACGAATCGCGTAGTAGGTACCGTAGTGGGATCTGAAGTAACACGCAAATATGGTGAAGCTGGATTGCCAGATAATACGATTAAATTAAGTTTTGTAGGTAGTGCGGGACAAAGCTTTGGGGCCTTTATTCCTCATGGTATTACCTTGGCGTTGCAAGGTGATGCGAATGACTATGTGGGTAAAGGACTTTCAGGGGGACGCATTAGCGTGTTCCCACCAGCAAAAGCAACCTTTGAAGCGGACGAAAATATTATCATCGGCAATACCTCTTTCTATGGGGCTACATCGGGCGAAGGGTATATCAATGGTCGTGCAGGCGAACGTTTTTGCGTGCGCAATAGTGGCATGACTACCGTAGTAGAAGGTGTAGGTGACCATGGTTGCGAATATATGACAGGCGGGGAAGCCTTGATTTTAGGCTCCATCGGTCGTAATTTTGGCGCTGGTATGTCGGGGGGCTATGCGTATATTCTCGATTGTGATACACGGTATATAAACCAAGAATTAGTAGAACCACGACCAGCGACAGAGGAAGATGTGGCTCATATTAAAACATTAATTGAACAACATGTACTTCATACGAACAGTAAAAAAGGCCGTCATATTTTAGATAATTGGCAAACCTTTGCGAAACGATTTACAAAAATTGTGCCACTCGCTTATGAAGCAATGCAAGCCGCCATTGCTCGCCATATGCAAGATGGCATGAGTCAAGCCGAAGCGGAAATGGCAGCATTCAAAGAAAAATATGCGAAGTAATGTAGAAACGCTATATAGTTAGACTATGTGAATAGGGCTCTATGGATGTTTACACATGGGTGTACGGATTTTCTTGTGCGTCACGATACATAGGGTACTGTTTTTCTCTATCGGTAGGGAGATATAAAAATCAGGGATACGTATGTGTCCCTGATTTTTTATGATTGTACGCCGAATAGGCATGATTAAACCCCCAGTTAAACTGGGGGTCAGTAAAATTTCTTAGAGAAAAGGAAAGAACCTCCTAGTGATAAAATGAAGT
>QWCD01000077.1_pt1 | contig 57935 bp, 45 predicted proteins | sample 1972461 | NCBI WGS metagenome assembly QWCD01 (sample SAMN09866717, study PRJNA288562) | Human vaginal metagenome isolate term4_vaginal, whole genome shotgun... | isolation source: vagina | host: Homo sapiens | place: USA: California | reverse complement strand
ATGTCTTAAACTCTCAAATAAAAGAAACAGTTTCCAAGATTGAAACATTGAGAAGCGAAATTGACAAAATAGTTGCTGAATTAGAGGAATAGTTATGAACAAAATAGAAAAGTTAATTAAGGAACTATGTCCTAATGGAGTTGAATATAAAAAATTAGAGGAAGTTACATTAAAAAACTCTTTTAAACAAGTTGACGCAGAATTATTATCTTCTTTAAATGAATGCAAAGGAGAAGTAAAATTATTACCAAGTTCAAAAAATTATGACTGATTTTGTAGTATTAAAAATATTGATAATTTTTATTTAAATTATGGAGAAGTTATAACTTTTGGTAGGGCTAGATATTCAAACGTAAAATATTGAAATGGATATTTTTTAAGTTCAAACAACATTACCATAGCATCAAAAGATACATCTATTTTATTAAATAAATTTTTATATTATTTTTTAATTTCTAACAGTCAAAAATTTTATGTTGAATCATCAACATACCCAAAATTTGAAAATAAAATATTTGACAATTTTTTAATTCCCATCCCTCCTTTAAAAATCCAAAATCAAATTGTTAATATTTTAGATAAGTTCACCGAGTTGACCACCGAGTTGACCACCGAGTTGACCTATAGAGATAAACAATATAATTACTATAGAAATAAATTATTAGACTTTGATAATAATAAAAATCTAATAGCCAAAATTATGAATAAAACAACTTCAGATTCTTTAAATAATTTAGTTAATTATTGAGAAATATTAGATTTGTTTGATATTATAATACCTCCTAAGAAAATACCTATTAACGAAACAATGAATAAAGGAAAATATATAGTTATTAATCAAGGCGATGATAAAAAAATGTATACAAATGATGAAAATGCTGTTTTGCCAGCAAATGAATATATTTTGTTTGGTGATCATACAAGAAAAATTAAATTTATAAATCATACCTTTGCACAAGGTGGTGATGGTTTAAAAATTTTATTAAATAAAGATAAAACAAAAAATAATGTATCATCAAAATTTTTATTTTATTCATTAGATAATATTAATATACCTTCTTTAGGATATAAAAGACATTGGTCTTCAATAACGAATATCAAAATCCCCATCCCTCACATTTCCATCCAAAATAAAATTGTTGAGATTCTTGATAAATTGCAAGCATATACCAAAGACATTCAATCTGGCCTTCCTCTTGAAATTGACCAACGTAAAAAACAATACGAATATTATAGAGACAAGTTGTTAGACTTCAAAGACCTTGCGGGGGGGGGTATTAAGTAAAAATTATTTACTGCTTTTGAATGAACTTTGAGACAAAATTGTCAATATAGTTGAATATAGAAAAATCCAGGATATTTGCGACATATTTGGTGGTTTTACTCCTCTAAAAAATCGTTCTGAATACTGAAAAAATGAAAATATAAATTGATTTAAACTTGAAGATATTAGACAAAAAGGTCGAGTATTAAAAAGCTCAACTATTAAGGTAGATAATAGCGTTTTAAAAATAAAAAAAATTTTTAAAGCAAATTCAATTATATTATCTACGACTGCAACAATTGGCGAACATGCTATTGTATTAGAACCATTTTTTTGCAATCAACAATTTTCAATTTTTACTATCAAAGATCAATTCGTGGCTAAAATAAACCCGATGTTTATGTTTTATTATTTTTTTAACTTTTCAAATGCCTTAAAGCAAAGATATGAAAACGTAAATTTACCCTTAATTAAAAAAGAAGAACTTGGGAATTTATTATTCCCCATTCCCCACATTTCAATTCAAAATAAAATAGTTGAAATCCTTGACAAACTTGAAACATACACCAAAGACATTCAATCTGGGCTTCCTCTTGAAATTGACCAACGTAAAAAACAATACGAATATTATAGAAATAAGCTGCTAAACTTTAAAAAGTAAATAAAAACTCGTAGTTTTAATTACGAGTTTTTTAATTAGTTATTTAATATCCCATTGCTTCTTCATATTCTTCTAAGGTTCCATAGAATAAATAACTTGAAGTAGGTTTTATTTCTAAAATAACTGAGGCGCATTCTTTTATCATTGCCCTATTGTATGTTGTAAATATGCAACTACTTTTGTAATTTTTAATTGCTTCAATTAAACTATCAATTGATTCACTATCAAGGTGGTCAAGAGGTTGGTCGAAGATTAAAAAGTTACTTTCTTCTAACATTAGTTTAGCCATCATTAATCTAACTTTTTCACCACCGCTAGTTACATTAACATTTTTAAATACGCTATCATTTGAAAATAACATTCTTCCTAAAAATGCTCTCATTCTTGAATCACTATTATCTTTTGTTTCTTGAGTTGTATTATTTAGAGGCCATTTGCTAATTCAATCCATTATTGACATTGGCTCTTTGAAATATTCTAAATTATTATTTGGGAAGTAATTTGGTTTAATAGTTATTCCTCATTCAACTGTTCCTGATGTTGGTTTACGCTTACCCATAAGTATTTCAAGTAATCTAGTTTTGGCAATGTCATCATTGCCAATAATAACCATTTTTTCTCCAGGGTGGATTGTAAAACTTACATTTTCAAATAAAGTATCGCCATTGTCATTTACATAAGTTAAATTTTTAACAGTTAATATTTGTTTTCCGGGAGTTCTATTTAAGTTAAATTGAATGAAAGGATATTTTCTAGATGAGGGTTTGATTTCATCAATGACAATTTTATCAAGTAATTTCTTTCTACTTGTGGCTTGTTTTGATTTTGAGGCATTAGCAGAGAATCTGGTAATAAAATCTTTTAATTTTTGGGCAATTTCTTCTTTTTTAAGGTTTTGTTTTTGTTGCATTTCTATTAACAATTGGCTTGATTGTTTTCAAAATGAATAATTTCCAATAAATAATTTAGCTTCAGAGTAATCTATATCAATAATATGCGTGCAAATTGCATCTAAGAAATCACTATCGTGAGAAACAACAATAACAATATTTGGATAATCCATTAAAAAGTTTTCTAATCACTTAATTGTTTTTAGGTCCAATCTGTTTGTTGGTTCATCCATTACTAAAATATCAGGATTTCCAAACAAAGCCTTTGCCAATAAAACCTTTACTTTTTCATTGGCTTTTAAATCCGACATTTTCATAGTTCATTTTTCAGGTTCAATTCCTAAATTTGATAATAATGTTTGGGCGTCGTTTTCGGCATTTCAACCCCCCATTTCACCAAATTTTTCTTCTAAATGGCTTGCTTTTTCATAATCTTGAATAGTTGCATTTGGATCTTCATAAATTTTAGTTTTTTCAAGATTAATTTGATAAAGTTCTTTATTCCCCATTATTACAACATCAGTTGCAATATAATCGTCGAATTCATTTTGGTTTTGTGATAATACACTCATTCTAGCATTTTTTTCTTTAATTATTTGCCCTTCTGATGCTTCAATATCCCCACTTAATATTTTTAAAAAAGTGGATTTTCCAACCCCGTTAGCGCCAATAATTCCATATACATTTCCAGGCAAGAATTTTAAGTTAACATTTGTAAATAATTTTTTGTCTGGAAAAACTTTAGCTAAATTGCAAACATCCAACATGTTGCCTCCTCAAATATTAATTTTTAAATTATACATTAAAATGAAAAATTTCATTTTTTAAAGCATATCTTGATATGCATTTATTATCTTAATTTCAATTAGATCCCTAGAATTTAATATTGATTTTAAAAGGTTTAAAGTAATTTTTTTAAACATTGAAGTATTTTTTTTTTTTTAAATTTAATATAGTAAAATTATTGTGAAAAATGGAAATATTTGTTTTTTTAAGATAGGGAAATCAATAAAAAATCAAAGGAAATTTAGTTCCTATTTTTCAAGTTTAAAATTAAAAAACAAGGAAGGTATAAGGTTGAAAAAATCTAAATTAATAATATCATTATTAATAGCAGCGACATCACTTTCTAGTATGTCTGCTGTAGCTATTTCATGTAAAAATACAAATAAAAAGACTAATAATAATCAAAATGACGAAAAAAAGAATCCTGATGAAAAACCCCAAAATAATCAAGATTCAAAAGGCGACGACAATAAAAATAATAATTCTACAGATGAACTATCAGTTGAAGAACAAAAAACTACCGAATATAAAAAAATAATTTCTGAAGTTTCAAAATTAGCATTAAATGATCCAAGTCAATTATTTGATTTGAAATTCAAGGCTTTTTCAAATCAAAATTCACAAGATTTGCTTCCATCTCAAATTGTTAGAAATTTTAATCAAGGTGTTGAGTTTAAACAAAAAAAATTTAATGATGAAATTGAAATTAAAAAAATAGTCAATGTTTTATACGTACAAACTTCAACCAATTCTGATGATTGATCAGTTGCAAACAAAACCGGTCAATTGAATTTTAATATTACTATTAAAGACAAAAAGACAAACAAAACATTTATTGAAACAATAACTGTAGGAAAATTTAAAACAAATCCTTATGGTTTTGATGAAAATGGAACAATTCCTAATACAGGTTCTGATGCTTTAAGATTGAATAAAAGTGAGTTGGAACAATATCTTGAAGGAAATCAAACAAAAAGATATGAGCTAGATAATAAAAAATATTTAGACATTTTAACTCGTCAACAAGAACAAAAATCAATAAAAGAAATTAGACCAAATTTGGATGCTTCACAATCTAACATTCAAAAATTTGATGCCAAGGCAAAAGAAATTAATCAAGATTCGTATGAATCAGCTGCAAGAAAAGGTTTTACATTACCAAGCTACGATTCATATGGCAAGGTAGAAGGTCTTGCTATTAATGAAACTCCAGGAGGTCAAGGACCTTCACCTACAGATGCATTTGGAAGAGATCCATATAAAATTACAGGTTTAGCAAGAACATTGCCAAATGAACATTATCGTGACATTGCTTCTCAAACATTTGGAATAAGATTCTTAACTCCTATTGAAGGCGAAGAAAGAAAATTTACCAATACTGCTGGAACAACTTGAATCATGGATTATCAACAAAGAAGTGATGGAAAATATCCAACAAAATGATATTTTGCAACAAATTTACACGTTGCAGATGCATTAAAGCAACTTACAACTTCATTTACACTTCTAAAATTGATGGATAGTGCAAAAATTAAAACAACATTGCGTTTAGCAAATCTTGATGAAAATACATATAGATTTTCATTTACTGGTAAAGATTCTACTAATGTTTCTAATGGAATAAAGACAGTTTATACTGCAAGAGATTTCTTAAATTCAAAACCTTCTGATTATTTAATTAAATCGCAAAAAGAAAAGTATAAAGATGTTGAAGAATATGCTGATTTTGCAGTCTTTGAAGTTGATTTTGAAAAATTGACATTACAAAGCGTTTCTAAAAATGATCTAAGCGAAAATAGCGATATTACTCAAAAATTCAGCAATTTAGATGCCCATGAATTAGCAAAAGCCTTAACAAGTAATTATGCTCAAAATAAAGCAAAACAAATTAAATTCTTGTCGAAATCATATTTATCAAATTACCAAAAAATTGATGTTCCTTTAAAAGCAAATAAAGCAAATAAGGAATGATGAAAGAATTATGATGAACTTTTTGCATTAGGTTATCCAAATTCAACCCAAGATTTCTTTTTAAGAAGATATGTAGATGATGACCAAATTAAAAGAAGAGATGAATTTAATTACAGTTTATGAACAAATTCGGATTATAGATTTTATGATCGATTAGCAGTTGGTGAAAATGAAACCCCTTCATTTCCTCCATCAAAAACAGAAAGAGGAAATTACTTATCTTATAGTTTAGGATATAGAACATTTATTGATAAACCTGGTATTTCTGATGTATTTTTAGCACAACCGGGTGGAATGAAGCAAGTTCAAGAAGAAAAAGACGGCCAAAAATATCAAAAATCAGTATTTTCATTCTATGAAAGTAGCGATGGCAAAACATATATGCGTATGGGGCTAAATTATATGCCTAAACATTTTGCTCCAGTTGGAGGTGCTTCTGGTACAAGCTTAAGAAATCAAAAAAACGAACTTGTTGGAATATTTTATTTATCGAATTTAGGTGCAAAAACCGGTTTAGCAGCTGCTTTTAGATCGGAAGGATTTGACTACAAAGGCTTGTATGGAAATTACAATTTACCTCAATATGATCTAATTTACGGTGGTGGTAAAGACCAAAAAAATTCATTTAGACAAACATTAAAAGAACTATATAAAGATAATAGTGATTTTAAAACAGCATTATTCCCTGATGGTTTAGGTGATGACAAAGTTCCTAATGAATTTAAATTTATAGAAAATAAAAAATAATCAATAATAAAACTTAAAAAAAGTGGTGAAATGAAAAACTTATTAAAGAAAAGAAAAAACAAATTAATTTTAATGACAGCAGGTGTTATTATAGGAGCTTCAATAATTGCTGGGGCTATATTTTATAGTACAAGTTCGCAAAATTATTCTCGTTTTAATACCACCAGCTCAGCAACAGGAAATGATTTTATAAATAAAAGCAACCTAGATTATAAAAATGCGTTGCCTTCAATAAAGGATAACAACTTAAAAGAATTAGAAAAGCCACAACCAATTCCAGTTCCAAAACCAGAGCTTGAACCAATCCCAGTTCCGCCGGCTCCAAAGCCAGAGCCAAAGCCAAAACCCGAACCTAAGCCAGAGCCAAAACCCCAACCTCAACCAACCCCTCCAGCTCCAAAGCCAGAGCCAAAACCCAAACCTGAACCCAAGCCTACTCCTCCTTCATCAAAACCTTCAACTAGAACAACTGAAATTATTCTAAACGGTGTCAAAGTTGAAGCGGAAGTTGAAGATCAAAAGAAACGTGAATATAATCAATATGATATCTTAAATCAACTAACTAATTTAAACCCATATATCAATGATAGTGCTCCAAAAATTAAAAAAGTTAAGGTTACTGAAGAATTGAAGCGAGCAGCAGCCCAAGCGGCTACTCAACGTTTAAAAAGAGATGAAAAATACTTCAAAAAAGATCTTGAAGATTATGAAAAAAGTTGAGGAGCAACTTGAATAGATGATGCTGAAAAATATCTTAAAAGAGAATTTGAACGCGGTTCATTAAGTTACACTGCAAACCAATTATTAAAGTTCCAAAGATTATTTGATTCAGAAAATGTTGTTAATTTTTTAACAGCAGAAGGCAAGGCAAAATATCCAGAAATGAAGCCTAAATTTGAAGGTAGGAAACACTTCAAATATATTTGATTGTATTCTCATTTAGATTTCTCTAAATTTACAAAGATTACTTCTAATGCTGAAAAGCAATTAGCTGAAGGCCTTGCATTAGATCAAGACAACGCCTATGTAAACGAAAAAGGCGAGCTAGATTCATATGCATATTCACCAGCCAAAGGCTATAATGGTGTTGCAAATAGAATAATAAACGACAATAAAAATAGAAGAGTTTTTGGATATGATAGTATTGAAAATAGAAGCCCATATGGTCTTGCTAATGGCGACTATCCTGGTTGAAAGAAAACTAATGTAACTAAAGAATTTCAACAATATGGTATTAAAGATGGTGATGGTATAACTGTCAATAAATATACTAGAGAAAAAAAAGAAGATGGAAAGATCAATGAAGGTTATATTGTTGATATTGATGCTGACAACCCAGATGGTTATGCAAAAACTAAAAAATTAATTGAAGATTTAAAGGCTAAAAAGGTCAATATTACTGGTTATAGAATTAGAAATATGGGAAAATCTGACTCTAGCCAAAAATTTATGGATATTTTAAAGGCAATTCCTGATGAAATTCAACTACTAGAACTATTTTTCTCAGCAGGCTCTTCAAACACTTCTTCTTTAATTGCGTTAGAAAATAAACACATAAAGGAACTAGGAATTTATACTTTAGGAAATTCATTATTGGATAAATGATCAATTAACCCTAATGCATTAAGAAAAGTTGAATGAATAAACTCAAACGATTACAATGTTTCTTGAGACTATAAACAAGGTGCTGATATCGCCACAAGAATAACATTTGATACATTGGCCTTTGATCCTGTTGATTACAATGAAAACGCTTCTACTTTACAAGAAAAATTAAAGAGAATTAATGATGGAATGAGAATGGTTTATTGAGTTAGAAATAATGAACCAATATTTGAAGGTGGATTTGGTCCGGGCTTAGAACCAGATCACAAAGAAGATGGTAATAGTTATCCACAAGGCCTAGATTTTACTAGAATACCAAAGATACGTTCTTTAAGGGGATTAGAATTTCATGATAAATTAAAACCAAGCAATTCAAAATCAAGAAAGATAAGAAGACTTACTTTATATAATAACAGTGAAGCATTCAACATATCAGGTGAAGAATTAAATGAAGCAGGCTTTAATAGACATATTGTTTCAGGCGAACCTGGTCAAAAAAGCAAGATTTTATTTAGTAATGGAAATTTAACAACAAAAGTAAGAATCACAGGAACTTCATTACTAAATTCAGAAGGAATTGATAACCTTTCACGTTTATATATGTTTGCTGAACAATTGAAAAAAGAAATAATTGTTGATAATAATGCCTCAGCTTTAAAATCTCAATTAGAAAGTTTGGGATATAGTGTAAAGACCTCTTCTTCTTCTGATTCTGACGGAGAATATATTTAATAGGAAAATAATAAGATGAAACAAAAACAAATCGATTCGAATAATATAAATCAAAAGTTGATTTATGATGATGAATATTCAATAAAAAATCAGCAGAAAAACAACATTTTAAATAAAGTGTTGAAATACCTTTTGATTGTAATTAGTCTTGTATTTATTACAACTTTATTAATTTTTAGTGAAAAGACACTTTTTGCTAATAAAATGTTGCTTTCTAATTCACTAAATTCATTTTTTGACTTTTCAAGTCCAAGAAATCAACAATTAAACTTTTTAATAATTTATAGATTCTTCATTTTATCCTTTGTCTTATTCTATAGTTTAGTAAAAGGCTTTGCTAATTTATATTGACATAAGGTTACTATTAAAAAATATATTCCATTTTACTTCTTATATCTATTGCTTTCATTAGCTTCTTATACATTATTTTTTAGCTATTTTAAAATTCTTCCAAGCAAATTATTTGCAATATCATTTATTTTGATTGCTTTATATATTATTAATTTTAGCTATGAAATATTTAACTTTTTAATTCAAAGAAAAACAAATCCATTGCTTTATAAAAATAAAAATATTTTAATAATTTCTTTAACATTTCAAGGGATTTTAACAATATTATTTGTTGCAATATCATTTGTTTGAATTAATTTAGGAATTAATAAAGACATATTGTTTGTAGGCAATAAATTTTATGAAACAATTAGAGATATTTTAACAATTAAATCTGCTAGCAATTTTGTGATTATTGTATTGACATTTTTAGTTTTAATTACTTTTATAGTATTATCTAATATCAAATTCTTTGCTTTATTGATAAATAAAAAATATGATAAATTCTATTTAAAAAATCAATTAGTATTTTTATTAGTGTTATTTGGGGCTGTATTTATTTGAATTCTAAGAATTTTTGCATATAAGCATAATAACGAAAACATTTCAATAGGTTCTTCAAAAGCAACATGAATTTACATTTTTCAAAGCGTTTTTGCAATTGTAGTATTTATTGCATATATGGTTGTTTCATTTCAAAAGCGTTTTGAAATGAAAAGTTCATTTAGATCGTGATTGAATTTAGCAATTGTTCAAATAGTACTTGCGTTAAGTTTGCTATTGACTACATTATTTAACACCAATAGCATTGTTTCTTTAATCAACGTTGCTGTAACAGCAACAACACAAATAGTAATATTATTTGTGTTTGCTAAACAAAACAAGAATATTTCATTGCTATTATTAATAATAATTAAACTAGCAATAATCTCTTCAATTTTAATCTTTGCAATTATTGGATTTAATTATATTTTAACTGCTGATGGCAATGAAAATTATTTATTTTCAATAATTAAAAGTAGAATGAATATTATTCAAATTATTTTACTTTTAAACTTTAGCATTGCATTTATTATGGCATTATCTTTATTGCTTAAATTTATTTTGGCAATTTATTATATAAGAAAATTAAATAAGGAGAATGAATATGAAAAAGAAAGACAATAATCCATTATTGAGTTATTTTGATGTATTTAAAGAATATAAAGAACACGAGTCCTCACAAGATTTAATTACTTTTGATGAAATGATATCAACAGTATTGTTTAATAACAACCTAGGATTTAATTCTCCTATTTATTTAGATTTTATAAGCAAAATTGATTTGGCTTTTAAAAATAAATATGACATTTTACTAAAGGATTTTAATATTACTTTTAATTTGAATTTGAAATTCTCACAAGAGGTATTAGTACCTATAATTACAACAAAAAATTATTCTGCCAATAACGCAATTGATTTAACCACTTCTAGCGATATAAAATACCAAGAATTTTTGAATTCATATAATGCTGAAATAAAAAAACTTTTGGCCCTTAAAAAATCAATTAAAATATTTCCGCATGTAATTTTATTTCATTCAGAATTAAAAAATGATTTAGTTTTATTATTTAGTGAAAAAGTAGTAGCAGTTGTTACAAAGGAACAATAACATGCAACTAAAAGATTTAGAGAATAAACGCAAAAGTTTAAACAATATTTCATTAAAAGTAAATAATGAAAAAAATATTTATTTAATAAATATTATGAAACTTAACCAAAGATTAAGCTTTTTTAATAAAAATGCATTGGTATCAAGGCAAATAATTTTGCATTTAAAAGAAATCTACAATATTAAGAATGATATGTTGAGGAGAGAAAGTCGCCATAGGTTTAATTTATTTAGAAAAATAAATAGAAACATATTGTGAATTTATTTAACAGAAGAACAAAAATATAGTACTGACTCATATTCAAGATATGAAAAAACTATTCTAAGTAATATAAAAAAATCTAATAATGAGTTCATTTTAATTGGCAAAAATGCAATTAAATTTGGTCAAGATAATAACCTACAAGTATTGCAATCTTATGAAAATTCAAATATTGAAAATTTAGCAGAAAAATTAACCAAAATAGTAATGATTTTGTATGAATATGAAAATTACGAAGAAGTCAATTTCGTAGTTAACTCCAATAAAAATTTTAATCAATATTTTACAATTTTGCCAATGTCTAAATTCTCGTTTGAAAAATTTCCTTTAAATGAAAGCAATAATAATTTATATGACATAGATTTTAAAAAAGCAAAAATATATCCTAATATTAATGATTTTATTAATTCTCAAATTAATTGTTATTTATTAAACACTATAAATATGTTAATATCCGAATCTGCATTTTATAAAGCAAAAATAGGCTTAGTTTCTACTAATACAATTTTAAAAGATTTAGATGAAAGCATTCTTAAACTTAAAAAGCAAATATCAAGAGCAAAAAGTGAATTGCAAATTGAAGAACTAAATTTATTGACTAAAAAAGACCCTGATGAAGGTGATATTTATGAATAACGTATATAAAATTGAATTACTTTTTTTAGAAAATAAGAAGCTAAATATTGAAAAAGGCTTAGTTTATATTAATGTCAATGAAGAAAATACATGAGAACAAATAGCGAATACATCAATTGCTTCTTATGAAAACCTTTTGCTAAAAATTATTGATATTTCAAAACAAAACGAAACCTTCTTTGTTTTTTTAAAAAACTCAAATATTGTTGTAAACAATAACATAGCTACAATTTCAACATTAACCCAACCTCATTTTTATATAAAATCGCTCAACAAGGTCAATTTAGTTAAAACAATATCTGAACTTTCAAACGAGATTAAATTTTGAAAGGCTAAACAACAATTAGGCTTAAAATTAGAAGAATTTTTAAAATTAGAAGTTCTTGAAGAAAAATATTATTTGTTATCTTTGAGGCAAGAATTAAATCTAATTGAAAAAGATAGGATTAACAATGAATAAAAAGAAAATCTTATTATTATCATTTGCAACAGTTCCTTTATTATCTCCAATAGTAGTTTCGGCAGCGTCAAATAATGATCCAAATAATAAAAAACCTGAGTTAGATCCAAATTTTGGCGAATTTGAAAGCGAAGCTAAAAAAACAATTTCTTCAACAATAGAAGATGGTTTAAAAGCAATAATCAATTATTTGCAAGTTCAACAACAAAGATTGCTAGAAAATAAAGAATTAGAATTTAAATTAAAAATTCAACAATTAATTTATTTAAAAAATTTAGAAACATTTCTAACAAAAAATAAAGAAGAAATTCAAAAAGATCCTAATAAGTATGGAATTTATTTAAATACTCCCCTTATATTAGGCAAAGAAAAAAACCACGATTTGCAGGATATTGATTACGAAGGCGATTTATTTAAATCAATAAAAACTGGTAAAACCGATCCACTAGATTATAAAAAAGCAATTTTGCCAAAAGGAAGTGTTAAAGAAGTTGCTAAAGATCAATTAAATACTGTTAAAAAAGATAAGTATTATCAATTTTTAAAGAAATATAAATCTGATTTCTTAAAAGAAGTTAATAAGTTATTTTTTAATGAAAAAGACGTTTTAAATATTGACAAAGATGTCGAATTAATCAGGGATAAAAACGGCGTATTTTCTACCACTTTGCCCAAAGGCTTTAAAAGTTGAGATGAATATTTTATTTCAAAGTTTAAAGTAAGAATTACAAAGTTTGATTTAAAACAAAATCAAGAAACAAACGAAGCTGAACAAAAAGAAGAAAAAAATCCTGATTCCTTGCCTGATTTAAAACCATTGGTTGATGGTGATAAAACAAGTCACTTAACAAAAGAACAAGAAAAAAATTTAATTCAATCATTGCCCCTTTTGGTTCCGTTTATATCAAGTAATAATTTGCCTTCATCATTAAATCAAATTAAAAGCCAATTTGATTCATTAGATGCAAGCAAACGTCAAGAATTATTTTATTTCAATAACCCAATAAACACTCGCTATAAATATTCTGTTTTTTCATTTGATATTAGTGGCAATGATATTATTAATTTAAAAGTACATATTTCAGATAATATAAATCCTAAGTTAGAAAGAACATATTTAATTGAAAAATATACTCCGTCACAAGACAAATATTTTAATCTCTTAAAAGAAACTGAAATAAAATCAATTTCAGAAATATTTAAGCCATTATACAAAGGTTTGGGCTTAGATGAAAAGTTAGATTACAATAAGCTAAGAAATGGATATTTAAGAAAAGCATTGCTTGCAATGATTGACTCAGCGCTACAAATGTCATTTAAAGCTGATAAAGATTCATATAGTGCAATTAGCAATAAAATATTGCAAAAATATTGAGTTAAATTACAAGAAGATAAAACAAATACAAAAAAATTACTTAAAGAGTTTGGCAAAACAATTCGTTATACATTTTTTTCTTATTTAAATAGTCTAGTAGTAAATAATATATACTTTTGAACTACAATAGCAAAGGCATATAATCTTGTACAATTGCAATTTAGTGAAGCACTTAAATTCAATGAAAAATTCATTAAAACAAATTTAGCAGAAATCAAAGGCAATGAGAATGTTTTAAGAGAATTATTCTTATTAAATAAACAATTAAACTACAAATTTACTGCTTTAATTAGCCAAAGAGATTTCAACCAAGAAAAATGATATTCTGATTACCTCGAACTATTGTCTGGTATAAAACATAATTTTGACTTATTATCAAATTTAGCAAGTAATATTTCAATAAAAGCTAATAAAGAAGAAAAAGAAAATTTCAATAAAGCTTATTTAGAAGCAGTCAATGTTTTAAATAAAAATTATCTTGAACAAAAGAAGATTATTAAAAAACTAGGGACATCTTTTATAGTTATTTCTTTAATCATAATAATTACAAACATAATAATTTTTGCATTGTTAAAAAACTTAAAATTAAAGAAAAAGGTAATTATTATCAATAGTGTAATACTAGCGATCGCATTACTAATATTAATAATTGGAGGGCTATTATTTATATAGTTAGAAGGAGAACACATGAACAACACAACTAAAAATCCTCGTATTAAATCAATATTCAATTGCATAGCAACAATTGAGGGAGAATATAACTACCGCCAAAATCAACAATTTTATTTAGCAAGTAACCCAAATGTTAAATTCATAGTTATTTCCGCTACAACTAATAAGGCATTTATGTTGATTAATAGCGAACACGTATCTTTAGATATAAATAGTGAATTAATTGAATTAAATGAATCCCAAAATATAAATACTAGTCTTGATTATTTGGGCAAAATTATTGATATTAACGGTGGCATTATTTGACCAACAAATGAAAAAAAGAGACCAAATAATTCAATGTTAAGCAATCATCATCCAATATTTGGTCTAGCTCATAATTTGATGACAGTTAAAACATTAAATGAACAACTTTATACTGGAATTATTGCAATAGATTTATTAATTCCAATTGGAAAAGGCCAACGTGAATTAATTATTGGCGATAGACAAACAGGAAAAACTCATATGGCATTAAATGCAATTATAAATCAAGCAAAAAATGGCACAAAATGTATTTATGTTGCAATTGGCCAAAAGCGCGAATCATTAACTAATATTTATGAAACATTAAAAAAATACGATGCATTGAAAAACACTATGATTATTGATGCGCCTCAAAATGTTTATGAACAATATCTAGCACCTTACATTGGAATGGCTCATGCAGAAAATCTTTCATATGACAATGATGTTTTAATAGTATTTGATGATTTAACTAAACACGCTAATATTATTAGAGAAATTGCCCTATTAACCAACAAGTCAGTTGGAAAAGAAGCAATGCCTAGTGACATCTTTTTTGCCCACTCATCATTGCTTGAAAGAGCTGGATCTTTTGTTAATAGAAAAACAATTACTGCACTTCCAATTTTGCAAACAGTTGACGGTGATATAACTAGTTTAATTTCATCTAATATAATTTCAATAACTGATGGTCAAATTGTAACTTCTTCTGACTTATTTGCTTCTGGAAAATTACCTGCTATAAACATTGATTTGTCTGTTTCTAGAACAGGTTCAAGTGTTCAATCAAGAATGATGACCAAAATAGCGGGTGAAATTAATAAAATTTTTAGAAGTTACAAGAGACATTTAAAATTGGCAATGTTAGATTACGAGCTTAATAAAGAAACTTCTATTTTGCTTCACAAAGGAAAATTAATTGACAAAATGTTCTTGCAAAAGGGTTTTTCACTTTACTCATATCGTTTTGTAGTGCTAACAACAAAATTAATTTCTTGAGGTATTTTGCAAGGAATAAAAGATGAACAAAAAGCATTTATGTTACTAGATTATTTAATAAATAATTATAACGATTGCATAAAAGCATTTGAAACAATTTTAGATAATTTAGACTACGATGATAATATTATGAAAAATTATTTTGCATTTGTCTTGAAATCATATTCGGACTATTTAAATTTAAATTGAGATATTGAATTGGAACATAATTTTGTGCCAATACCTGAAGAACAATTAGATAAGGCAGCGAAGGTTTTAGGTGATAAATAATGAATGGAAAAATTATAAAAATTTGATCAGATATAGTTGAAGTAGAATTTAATAAAGATTTACCTGCTATCAATCACTTGTTGACATTGCATGAAGGAAAAACCTTTTTACTAGTAAAAAGATTAATTGACGAAAAACATGTTAGAGCAATTGTTGTATATGCAAGTAAAGATATTTCAATTAACGAAGAAGTTGTTAACACCCATAAGAGTTTTTTGGTTCCGATAGGGCAAAATTCAAAAAACAATATTTACAACTTTTGAGGTCAACCTTTACTAGAAACAAAGAATAAAATTGAATATGTAGAAATGAATTCAACTATAAACAATGAAAGATATCTAGAAAATAACAAAGAAGTTATAGAAACCGGAATAAAAGCAATTGATTTCTTTATGCCAATTGTTAAGGGTGCAAAAATTGGTTTATTTGGAGGAGCCGGAGTTGGAAAAACTGTTCTAATGAAGGAAATTATTTTTAACCTTAATAAACAACATGAAGCAAATTCTAATATCTTTATTGGTTCGGGTGAACGTTCAAGAGAAGGAATAGAATTATACAATGAACTTTCTTCATCTAATTTAATGAAGGACTCAATAATGTTTATTTCAAAAATGAATGAAGCACCAGGAGCTAGAACGTCAATTGTTCCAATTGGAATTACTGCTGCAGAATATTTAAGAGACATATGCAATGAAAATGTTTTATTATTTATTGACAATATTTATCGTTTTATTCAAGCAGAAAATGAAGTAAGTTCAGCATTAGGCAAAAAGCCTTCAATTGGAGGTTATCAATCAACTTTAGAAAGTGATGTAACTGAAGTTGAAAGCAGATTGTTTAGAAACAAGAAGGGCTCAATAACTTCATTCCAAACAATATTTCTACCAATGGATGATTTAAGCGACCCTTCTGCAGTAGCTGTATTTAACCACTTAGATGGTAATTTGGTCTTATCTAGATCTCAAGCAGCTAAAAACATTTTTCCTGCCTTTGACCCACTTGCTTCATCTACAAACGCAATTAATCCAACCATTATTGGTAAACGTCACTATGATGCAATAATTGAAGCAAAAAGAATATTAAAGGCATATAAAGATCTTGAAGATGTTATTCTGATATTGGGATTTGATGAACTTGATGAAGAAAGCAAAATCACTGTTAAAAAAGCTCTTCAACTTGAAATGTTTTTTACCCAAAATTTCTTTATGACTGAACATTTTACTAAATCGCCTGGTCAATTTGTGCCATTAAACGAAACAGTTGAAAGCGTTATAAGAATATTGGAAGGAAGATATTTAAAACAAAATCCTGAAATTTTTGCTTATATAGGTTCAAACAAAGATATTCCACAAGATAATGATTAATAATTAATTAAAAATCCGCTGTGTTTTAGCACAACGGGTTTTTAATATGCCTAATAGTTCAGGCGAATTTACATTTATTATATGCTATATTTTTAAATATTAATTAGCGATAATCATTAAATGTATATTAGAGATGAATATTTAAGCAATAAATTAAGATAAAATTAAAAACTAAGAAAAGAAGTGTTTTTTTTGCTAAAATTTTGTAAGATTATTTAAAAATTTTTTGAGCATGATAAAACAAGTGAAAAATAAAAATACAATCTTGCGCTGAAAATCAAATACAAATCTAATCATTGTTTTGTAATATAAAATTAATTTGTAAATATAAGGGGAGGAATAAGCAATGTCGCAAATTATTGATGAAAAAATCTTGTGAAATGCAGCTGTAAAACTTAGAGATAAATGCGATCCAGCAGATTATAAAAATGTTGTTCTTGGTTTAGTATTTCTAAAATATGTTAGCGATAAATTTAAAGCAAAATATAAAGAATTAGCTATGGTTGGGGATGGAAGAGAAAAAGATAATGACTATTATACTTCCGATCATGTTTTTATTGTTCCAAAAGAAGCATCGTGAGATAATATTGCATCTCATTCAAAACAAAATGATTTAGGTCAAATTATAGATAATGCATTCATATCTCTTGAAAAAAACAATAATAAGCAACTAAAAGGAATATTACCTAAAACATATTCAAAAAGTGATTTAGATAAAATTGCACTTGGCGAATTAGTTGATTTCTTTTCAAATAATTTAAACATGGAAGACGCTAATGGCGATTTCTTTGGTCAGGTTTATGAATATTATATTGGAAAATTTGCTATGTTTATGGCGACAAAGGGTGGAGAATTCTTTACTCCTAAACTTGTTGTTGAATTGATGGTGGATATTTTAGAACCACACCAAGGCAGAGTATATGATCCGTGTTGTGGCTCTGGCGGTATGTTTGTTCAATGCTCTAAGTTTATAAAAGAACATCAAGGCAATGTTGACAATATTTCTATATTTGGCCAAGAATTAAATCCCGGAACTTGAAAAATGGCTAAGATGAATTTAGCTATTAGGGGCTTGGAAGGCAATTTGGGCGAAAGAAGCGCTAATTCCTTTACTGATGATTTGCATAAAGATTTGAAAGCAGATTTCATTATTGCTAATCCTCCTTATAATACTGAGGATTATTGAAAACCTTCGTTAGAAGGAGATCCTAGATGGATATTTGGCGCGCCCGGAAAGCAGTATGCAAACTTTGCATGATTGTCATTAATGTATGCCAAATTAACCCCAAGAGGAAAAGCAGCGATTCTTATGCCCAATGGTGCTACGACAACGAACAATAAAGATGATTATAAAATTAGAAAGGCCATGATTGAATCTGGACATGTTGAAGCAATCTTAGCATTGCCTAATAAATTATTTTCAAATGTTACTATTTCAGTGCAATGTTGAATTTTGAATAAGGCTAAAACAAATACTGATGTTTTATTTATTAATGCAGATAATATGGGCACCTTACTTTCAAGAAAAATTAGGATTTTAGAGCAATCCGATATTGATAAAATTATAAAGACATATAAAGATTTTCAATCTAATAGCCTTGAAAATATTCCCGGATTTTGTAAGGTAGCAACTTTAGATGAAATAAAACTAAAGGATTATTCTTTAAATCCAGGTAGATATGTAGAAGCTGATGAATCTAATAAGATGTCTTATGAAGAAATTCGAGAAGAACTTAAAAATACAACAGCTGAATTATTAGAATTAATGAAGGAGGGTAAGGAACTAGAAGAAAAAGTTAAAGAGATTTTAGAAAAAGAATTGAGATAGTGTTAACTATGTGTTGTTGAGTTTGAATATCTGATAGTTCAATTTCAATTTGTTTTAAATCGGTTAAGAACAAACATGGTTGAGCAGCGCCTTTTATTCTAGCTGCAATTTGATTTTGTCCTTTTTTTGAAATTAAAAAATAATGAAGGTATTTAGGCAATATAAGATCCTTGTTCGGCTTAATAATTGCCACACTTCTTTGAAATTCATATTTAGGATATAAATCTTTAATAACGCTTGATTCACCAATAGTGCCAACCGTTGTTAATATAACATCGCCTTTTTCCATTTTAGTTCTTTTCCTTAGATGATTTAAAGTTGCAAAATTTATAAATCGATCATTATTATTAAATTTTATCTTTCCATCCTTTACATTTTTGCAACTCAACAAATAGCAATCTCCTTTCAAATCATCAATAACCGTTGAATGAACACCATCTGTTATATTTAAACAAAGATCAATTAATTTTTTCTCTTTCATAAAATATATGAAATTAAAAGATATAGTAAAGATATGTTATGGCAAAAACCAAAAATTAGTAGAAGTAGAACACAGTGATATTCCAATCTTAGGAACTGGTGGGATTATTGGCTATTCATCAAAACCCTTATATGAACAAGAATCTGTTTTAATCGGTAGAAAAGGCACAATTGCAATGCCATTTTATATTAATAAACCATTTTGAGCCATTGATACTTTGTTTTACACCCAAATAAACACTAATATTGCAATTCCCAAATTCTTATATTATTTGCTATGTACAATAGGTTTAAAAAGATATTCTGAAGGAGCAGCAGTTCCATCATTAACAGTTAAAACATTAAATGATATAGAACTTAATATCCCATCTCTAAAAACTCAACAACACATAGTTAACACTATAGGAAGCATTGATGATTTAATTGAAAAACAGAACCTTAAATTTGATAAAATCATGAATACATCAATGATTATTTTTTCATCATTTGAGTCAAAACATAAGTGTAATTTTAGAGAAGCATTTAGATCATTTAATGGTGGCACTTTTAAAAGCAAATTCTATGTTGAAGAATCTGATTATAAATTGATAACAATTAAAAATATTAATGATTTGGGATTTGACGCTACAAAAACAGCATTTTTAAATAAAGAAAATGCTAATTTAAAATATAAATTGTCTATTGGAGACATATTATTAACAATGACGGGCAATATAGGAAGAAGCGGAATTGTTGATGAAGAAAATTGCTATCAAAATCAACGTATATTAAAAATTAGTTGTATTTCTCAACTATATTTGTTGTGCTATTTAAATAAATATAAAAACAACATTATTCAATTAGGAAAAGGAACAGCTCAATTAAATTTATCATTAGAAGATATAAATAATTTAACTGTTTTTAATTCTCCAAAAGAGATATCTAAATTTAGCAAGTATGATGCAATTTTTGATGAACTATTAAATATTAAATTGCAAATTAAGAAACTTAAATCAATTAAAAAGTCATTATTGAATAAATATTTTACCAATCAACAATAGAGTCGACTATTTCTTGTTGTTCTTCGCTTGTTTTACGCAAATAAATACGAGTCGTTTCTATAGATTCGTGTCCCATTAAATCTGCTAATAATGCTATGTCTTTTCTTTTTTCAAGAAAATTTTTAGCAAATCTATGTCTAAATGAATGTGGATAAATAACTTTTAAATTCATTTTATATTTATTTGCTAATACTTTAAGTTGATGCGCAATGCCTCTTGTTGTTATCTGTTTTCCTTCTTTATTTAAAAAAAGATATCCTTCGGTTCTTTTGACAGATTCATAATATTCAATAGCCTTAGATCCTAGCTTTTTAGGAATAAAAATTCTTCTTATTTTTCCTGATTTGGAATATAAATCAATATAGCCTCTAATTAAATGTTCGTATTTAAATTGTATTAATTCTGATACCCTCGCGCCAGTAGCACCAAGAAATCTAACAAGAAAATATCATTCATAATCCTTACTTTTTAATAATTTATTTTTTAAAAATTCATAATCTGCATCGCTAATTACGTTTTCTAAATACGTTTTGGCTTGAACTTTTATAAATTTAAGTTTAAGCCTTTCCTTGCTTATAAATTCTAAATATTTATTAATTCCTTGAATTCTTAAATTAACAGTTTTACCCCTGTATTTATCGACTAGTATTGCCTTGAATGCTAATAAATTTTGTTTTGATATTTCACCAAAGTTTTTAAAATAATATTCGGCAGAAGTTATATATGAATCTATTGTATTTTTGGAAAGATTTTGATGCATAAGAAAAGATTTAAATTCATTCATAAAAAAATACCCCAATATAGAAGGATATCTTTTTTATTAAAAATATTTATTTAATAATGCTAGCTTTATTGATTTTAGTTTATTTATTATGCTGTCATATGTTGACATCAAATCTAAATATTTGTTTAAATCATTATCATTTGGCAAAAGTAGCACTACATCTTTAATAGCATCTAAAGTTATTTGTGGTTGTGCAGCACCTGAATGATAAGATGTTAATCCATTTTCATAAATTAATGCATAAAACAAATTACCGTATCTTTTATTATCAGTTAAATAAAATGCTGTATTTAAAACAAAACACTTTCCTTGTTGATAAAAAACATTGCCAATAGTCCCTCTGCAACCAAATGCAACCACATTTTCTGCGTTATAAATATCTACATTATCTGATATGCCGTTTGAAGCAAGCAGGGGATAAATTCCTTTATTTCTTTTTAAATTTGGCAATGAGATTCCATACTTTATATTTAATGATTTAATATCAATTTTAATTGACTTGTTTGAAATCTTTTTTTCATATAATAGTAAGCCAATATTGTAAACAGTATCTCCTTTATTAATGAAATTTTCAATTAAATTATCAATGCTTCCTATAGTGTTAACTATTTAGAAATATTTGTTCAATATTTTTTGCTTAATATATTTTAATTTAATTATTTCATTTTTTGTTTTGGAAATTAAATTATAAATAATAGATAATTTATTATTAATTACATTTGAATTTTGGCAAATAGGTATTGATATAGATTCCAATATACCCTTAGTTATAAATTTTATGACAGATCCTCGCGAATTGTTTTTAAGATTATTAACGCTTAATTCGCATTGCTTTAGAAATAAATAAAAATATCTTTCAGGTTCTAAAACATAGGTTCTTTGATATGCATTAAATTTTCCTTCATAATATTTGCATGATATTTCTCCGTTTCCTGAAATAATTATTGCCTTGCAATCGAATGCATAATTATTAATATACAAATCTTTTTGTCCACAAGTAAAAAATAAATATTTGCCATTTTCAACTGCACTATCTGCATTTAAATTTCCTGTTTTTATTTTGCAATATTTGCCAAGATTAATATTTTTTATTATTTTTTGGTTGCAATATTTTCTAAAAATATTAGTTGATTGCTTAATTAATTTGTTGATTATTTTTTGCTTATTTTCAATTAAATCATCAATACTTCCTATAGTGTTAACTATGATAATATAAATTACTTTTATATTGCCCTTATAGAACTAAAAAAACAGTATAAATAAGATATAATTTTTTTAATAGGGGTGTTTTTGAATGATTCTTGAAAAAACTATAGAAGAACGCATAATTTCATTGCTTCAAAAAAAAGGTTATGAATTAATTGATGAACAAAATGATTGAATATCTAAAAGAAACCTTGATGAGTTCGTAAACAAAGATTTACTTTTACAATGTCTTAGAAAAATAAATAAAGTTAAAGACGACAGAATTCTAATAGAAGCAATTAATTTTATTACTAGATTTGAAAATCAATCATTGTTTGAAAAAAATCTTACATTTCATAATTGTTTAGTTAATGGAGTCACAGTAGAACATGAAGGCTATAAAATTAACCCCTTAATTAATCTTATTGATTTTGATCACCCAAAAAACAACGTATTCCAAGTATGTCATCAAATTAAATTCAATGAAGGAAGGAGCAATAGGATTCCGGATGTCATTATTTATATTAATGGATTGCCTTTAGTAGTAATGGAATTAAAAACTTTTGACGAAGATGCTTCTAAAGCTTCTTTGGATGAAGCATATGCTCAATTAGGATCAAATAGTGAATCTAATGGTTATAGATATGATATTCCTACATTGTTTAATTACAATGCTTTTTTAGTTATTTCTGACGGAGTGACAACTAAAGTTGGAACGTTAACTTCAAAAATTGATAGATATAACGAATGAAAAAGTGAATTTGGCGAAAAAGGATATGGCAATAATTGCGTTACTAAGCTGGATATTTTAATCAATGGGTTGTTTGATACTACAAGATTATTAGATGTAATTAAAAATAATTTATTCTTTATTCAAGATAAGAATGATAAACCAATAAAAATTATGTCTCAATATCACCAATATTTTGGGGTTAAAAAAGCACTAGATTCAATTTTAAAAAATATTAAACCAAAAGGCAATGGGAACGCCGGTATTGTTTGGCATACTCAAGGTAGTGGCAAGTCATTTTCAATGGTAATGCTTGCACATAGATTATTAGTAGAAAGCTCGCTTAATGTTCCAACTATTGTTTTATTAACAGATAGAATTGATTTAGATGATCAATTATATAAGACGTTCTATAGTGCCAAACAATATTTAAAATGTGAACCAACTATCGCTACATCTAGAGAAGATTTATTACAAAAATTAAATGCAATTAAACAAGGTGGAGTTATTTTAACTACTGTTGGCAAGTTTGATAAAAATAATCTTCCAAAAAATGAAAGAAATAATATTGTTGTTATAGTTGATGAAGCGCATAGAGGCCATTATGGTATTTATGAGACAGTTCATTACGAAAGAAATAAAGAAACTGAAGAAATTGAAGCTGTATTTAAATATGGTGTAGAAAAATATATTAGAGAATCCTTGCCTAATGCTACATTCATAGGATTTACCGGCACACCGGTTTCAACAAAAGATAAGCAAACAACTGATATTTTTGGAGATATTATTGATGCCTATGATATGACTCAATCAATTATAGATGGTTCAACAGTTAAATTATTCTATGAATCTAGACTTGCTAAAGTTTATGCTAATAATGACATTATTAAGCAAATTGATGAATATTATGATGGTTTAGAAAAAAATCAAAGAGCAGATGAAAAATCAATTGAAAAATCCAAAGTAGAAATGTCTAAAAATAAGATCATATTAGAAGATGATGATATGATTGACTTATTTGCTAGAGATATCATTAAACATTACAATAATAGGAGGGGCTTTTTAAACGGGAAGGCTATGATTGTTTGTCAAACGAGAATAGCTGCAACAAAATTATATAAAAAAATTATTAATGAAGTTGCTCCTGAATTAAAGAAACAAACCATCTTAGTTATAACTGAGTCTAATAAAGATTCAGAAGAAGAAAGAAAACTATTTGGCAATAAAGATTTTAGAAAAGAATTAGGCGAAGAATTTAGAAAGGATAACTCTAAATATAAGATTGCTATCGTATGCGATATGTGATTAACTGGATTTGATGTTCCAGATCTTGATGTAATGTATTTTATCAAGAGATTAAAATCATATAATTTAATGCAAGCTATAGCTAGAGTAAATAGAGTTTATCCTGGTAAATTTTATGGATTAATTGTTGATTATATTGGCCTGGGAAAAGCATTGGATGATGCCTTAAGTGAATATACAGATCGTGATAGAGAAAATAATTGTCAGGATATCAAGGAAGAAATTTATAGTATTTTAAAAGAAAAATTATCGATTCTTAATGATTGCTTTTATAAAGTTGACAAATCGAAGTTCTTTAGTCAAGATTCATCCGCAAAATTTATTGCTATTCAAGAGGGCGCAGAATTTGTCTTGGGTGATAAAAAAATAGAAGACTCATTTATTAATGATCTTTCTTTAATTGTAAAAAAAGCATTTGCTGTATGCGGTGGTATTACTACTATTGAAGAAAAGAATGATATATATTATTATTTAGCTATTAGAAGTTTCCTTTTAAAGTTAAGGAGTAATACTAGTCTTGTTTCAACAAAAGAAATGAATGATTATGTTTCTAATTTATTAGCAGATGCTCTTAAAGGTGATGAAGTAAAAGTTTTAACCATTGGCAAAGATGAATCAATTAATGTTATTGAATTATTAAGCCCGGAAAAAATAGAAGAATTAAGAAAAAAGAATACACCCTTAATATTTGTCGAAATAGCAAAACAATTATTAGAACAGGCTATTGCAGAGTCTAGAAAAAATAACTTTTTTAAATCTCAAGAGTATTCTAAGAGATTAAAAAAAATTTTAGAAAAATATAATGATAGAGATGGAACCTTTGCCCCAGAATCTACTATTCTTGATTTAGTAAGATTTGCTAGTGAAATGGTTAGTGATGAACAAGATGCTAATAATCTAGGCATCTATGGTAGAGAAAGAGCATTTTATGATGCTTTAATTAGAGATAAATCTGCAAGTGAATTGTTAAATGATGAAACATTAAAATTAATCGCCAGAGAGCTTAAAGACGTAGCAGATGAATATGCATTAACTGACTGATCAAACAAGGAATCTACTAAGGCTAAGATGAGAACTAAGATTAAAGAATGCTTAAAGAAGTATAATTACCCTCCAAAATATCAAGAACAAGCCGTTAATAATGTCATTAAACAAGCGGAATATATTAAGAGCTAATGCTTTTTTTCCTATTAATAAATTAAAATTCCATGTAAGCGAGTAAATGAGGCTTATATGGAATTTTAAATATTTTATGAAGTTTTAAAATAAAATTAGCAAATTTATAATCAATTGTTAAAAATATAATTTAGTTTGGATAATAAAAAAACTATTAAATTAGATAATGCATAAGATTATTAATTTGTTTAAAAATAGGCAAAAAGTAATAAAAAAATAATTTTTTTGATTTTTGATTAAATTATATTATATAACAATTTAGCAATTTAAGGGAGGGGTAGTGAAGCGCCCAAACGCGGGTGGCTGTAACCCACTTCCTCACGGTTCGAGGGTTCGAATCGCTCCTCATCCACCATGTTGCCCTTTAACCAAATGGAAAGGCAGCCATATCATTAAATTGACTAAAAGCGCTTTGGCGCTTTTTTATATATTTTTTTGGCAAAAAAATTAAGTTTTTTTGATTATTATGAGGCTTCAGAAAAAAATTAAGAATGTTAGCAAATAAAAAAAACTAAAAAGGCTCAATAACTTCATTCCAAACAATATTTCTACCAATGGAGGATTTAAGCGATCCTTCTGCAGTAGCTGTATTTAATCACCTAGATGGTAATTTAGTTTTATCTAGATCTCAAGCAGCTAAAAATATTTTTCCTGCCTTTGATCCACTTGCTTCATCTACAAACGCAATTAATCCAACCATTATTGGCAAACGTCATTATGATGCAATAATTGAAGCAAAAAGAATATTAAAGGCATTTAAAGATCTTGAAGATGTAATTTTAATATTGGGATTTGATGAACTTGATGAAGAAAGCAAAATCACTGTTAAAAAAGCTCTTCAACTTGAAATGTTTTTACCCAAAATTTCTTTATGACTGAACACTTTACTAAATCTCCTGGTCAATTTGTGCCATTAAACGAAACAGTTGAAAGCGTTATAAGAATATTGGAAGGTAGATATTTAAAACAAAACCCTGAAATTTTTGCCTATATAGGTTCAAATAAAGATATTCAACAAGATTAATAACGTATCCAAAACAAATAAAAATCAAACTCAACTAAAAATATGAGTTTGATTTTTTAGTTTATTTTAAGCATGTTTTGATAGAAAGCAATTAAAATAAACTAAAAGGTGCATAAAAAAATTGTAATAGAGCGAAAACTGTTTTTTTTTTTTTTTTTTCGAAGTCTTGTTTGAAAATTATCACAATATAAGAATTTAATAATTGTTTATAAGTTTTTATATAAAAAAATAAGGGAAAAATAAAAAAAGGAGATATATGAAAAAATCGAAATTAAAAATTTTACTTTCTACTTCGTTAATTATTGCTCTAGCAACAACGGCAACCTTAGTTGCAACATCGCTAAAAAGCAAATTTAAAAGAAGACAATATGAACAAGAAGATAATATTAACAAATTAAAGGAAAAATTTAATAGATCAAAATCTAAATTAGATAATTTAATTAAATCAAATGAAGCCAAAGATGTTGATAAACAAGCAGAAACTGACATCTTTAACAATACAAATCTTACTGATAAAGATTTAATTAAAGACATTGAGTCAAAAACAAAAACTATTGAAGATGCTATTGAATCATTGACTAAAAAAATTAATGATAAAAAGAACCAAAAAGACAATCTTCTTAAAGACTTTAATGATGCCAAAAAGCAATTACAAGATTTAATTAATTCACAAGACGCACAAAAAGTTGACACATCTAAAGCAAATCAATCATTGAAAAATAACAATGTAGATGCTTCATCAACGAGCGATCAAATTATTAATGCAACAAATGAAATTAAAAAAGCCACACAAGATTTGCAAAAATTAATTGATGCAGCCAAAGAAAATGTCAAACAAGACTTTAATTCAAAGAAACAACAATTAGATAATTTAATTAAATCAAATGAAGCCAAAGAAGTTGATAAACAACCAGAAACCGACATATTTAACAACACAAATCTTACTAACAAGGATTTAATTAAAGACATTGAATCAAAAACAAAAACTATTGAAGATGCTATTAAATCATTGACCAAAAAAATTAATGATAAAAAAGACAATCTTCTTAAAGATTTTAATGATGCTAAAAAGAAATTACAAGATTTAATTAATTCACAAGACGCACAAAATGTCGACACATCTAAAGCAAATCAATCATTGAAAAACAACAATGTAGATGCTTCATCAACGACCGATCAAATTGTTAATACAACAAACGAAATTAAAAAAGCCACACAAGATTTGCAAAAATTAATTGATGCAGCCAAAGAAAATGCCAAACAAGACTTTAATTCAAAGAAACAACAATTAGATGATTTAATTAAATCAAATGAAGCCAAAGAAGTTGATAAACAACAAGAAACCAACATCTTTAACAACACAAATCTTACCGGTAATGATTTAATTAAAGATATTGAATCAAAAACAAAAACTATTGAAGATGCTATTAAATCATTGACTAAGAAAATTAATGATAAAAAAACAGTCTTCTTAATGATTTTAATGATGCTAAAAAGAAATTACAAGATTTAATTGATTCACAAGATGGCCAAAAAGTCGATACCTCTAAAGCAAATCAATCATTGCAAAACAACAATGTAGATGCTTCATCAACGACTGATCAAATTATTAATGCAACAAATGAAATTAAAAAAGCCACACAAGATTTGCAAAAATTAATTGATGCAGCCAAAGAAAATGCCAAACAAGAATTTAATTCAAAGAAGCAACAATTAGATGATTTAATTAAATCAAATGAAGCCAAAGATGTTGATAAACAACAAGAAACTGACATCTTTAACAATACAAATCTTACTGATAAAGATTTAATTAAAGACATTGAATCAAAAACAAAAACTATTGAAGATGCTATTAAATCATTGACTAAGAAAATTAATGATAAAAAGCCAAAGGAAAATATTGAATATGATGGACTTGAACAAATCAGAGAACAAATTAAACAATTTATTGAGAAAGTAAAAGAGGATGAATATTATACAAAATATAAAAATCAACAATATTATAATTGAGATAGTAATATAATAGACCAATTAAATAGACAACTTAAGTTATTTGAAAATGTTACTTCTGCTTCGGACATTCAACAAATATCTGCGGCTAAGTTACAATTGACCAACGACCTAAAAAAGGCAAAGAAAGATAAATTTAGTTGTGATATATATTGCTTTGTAAATAAAGAAGTAACTAAATTTACAGGGGATATGCGAACAGATTCTTCGGCTTGTTTGGATAGCAAAAAATATTGAGAAGAAGCAGAAAAAGAAATTAGTAAGATAAGAATGGATGCTCTTGATTTGGGAAGACAAGGAATACAGGAAGATAAATTAGAAAAATTTAAATCTGATTTTAGAGCATTAAAAAAACCAATTGAAGATAAGATGAATGAAATTCTTGATGAATTCGCAGATTTCTGAACTAAATTGAGTAACACAAAAAGTAAAACATCTTACTTTATCGAAAATAAGCTTAAAGGAAAAGCTGAATATAAAGAAGGCTACGATGCTTTAAACAAATTAATACAAGAAGCTAAAGAAATTTTGAATAACTCAGGAAAACATAGCATTTCAGAACTAAAAAATAAAGAAGCTGAAATACAAGCCAAATTACTTGAATATAAAAATAAATATAATATGAACAAATAATATAAATAATTTATTAAAAACCTTCCGATAGTAAAACTTAAAAATCGGAAGGTTTTTAATAAAATAAAAAAGCGCAATGCGCTTTTTTGGACAATTTAATGAAATGGCTGCCCTTGTTAGATTCGAACTAACGGATGGCGGTACCAAAAACCGCTGCCTTTCCACTTGGCTAAAGGGCAACATGGTGGAGGGGGAGGGATTCGAACCCCCGAACCGTGAGGAAGTGGGTTACAGCCACCCGCGTTTGGCCGCTTCGCTACCCCTCCTTTAAATTGCTTAATAATTATATAATATATTAGAAACAAAAGTTAAAAAAATATATTTTTTGTTAGCAAATCTAATTTTGTACTTTTAATAGAATAATTTATTAATTTTTAAAAAATTAATTAAATTAAATAGAAGTTTTTGATATTTCTATATTATATTAATAATTATTTAAAAATAATTTATTAATATCAAATCAAAGGAAACACAAATGAAACGAAAAAACAAACTATTTATTCTATCAACTATCTTAGAATCGTTTGCAACTGTATTTACAGTAATTTCTAGTGCTTCATGTTCTAATAAACAAGATAAAAAAGAAGAAACTAAAGATAAAAAAGAAGATTCAAACAGCAACGTAGCAAATACGCCTAATGTTAAACCAAATATATCTAATGAAAAACAAGAAGATAATAACCACATAATTAACCCTAATAAAAAGCCAACTGTCCCTAATGAATCTAAAAAACCAAAAGAAGATAAAAATAATGTAGCAAGTTCTAGTCCTAATAGGTTACAAGAAGTTAAAAATGAACTGCAAACATATATAGCCAATAATCTTAAAGATTTTATTTATGAAAATTTAAAATTAGAAATTAAAGATTTCATTGAAAAAGAAAAAAATGAGGCTGATGAATTTATTTTGAAATCTAAAGAAATTCTTTGAAACATTAGCGTTCAAAAGAATTTAATTGACCAAAGATATACTAAAGAGTCGCTAAGCCCAAAATCAAAAATCGATGTTGAATTTTTGAAACAAAAAAGAAAATTAGAAAATCTATTTAGTATTTATAAAAAATGAAACAAAGCAGATATGAGCAAAGAAATAGAACTTCTTAAAAAGATTAATAATGTTAATTTTGGTTTTAAAAATGATGATATAGCGAAATTAACTAGTGAAATTTCAAAAAGAATTGAAGATATTTATCAAAAAATAAATTCATCAAAAGATATACAAAAACATTTAAATAATGTTAAGAATGATTTAAATCCACTTATACAAGAATTGATTAACTTTAATAATTTTAAAAATAGTAAAACATGAGATGTTGTGGATAGGCTAATGTTGAACGAATTATTTAATGATTTCAAGGATATTGATTCAAAAACATTTGTAGAAGTTATTTATCAATTTGAAGAATCAAATAAATTATTGGCCGAATATATTGAATTATATTCACAAATTATTTATAATGCAAAGAATGAATTTGAAATGCAACAAAAAAATAGCGATTTATTTAATTTATTTAGTCAAGAAACAAAAAATAAAATTACAGATTTTTTAGCAACAATTAATAAATTGGAAAATAATAGAAATGATCAACAAATAAAAAAATCTATACATGAAGAATTTAAAAAAATTCTAACTGTCCAAGAAGAAATTTATAAAAATATAAATAAGGATTTTTTAAACATTACTAATAAAGAAGAAAGCATTAAACTTTTAAAAACGCTTAATGAAAGTTTAAAAGAACAAAAAAATTCAGAAGATGGAAATTTTTTAAGTAAATTTCTAAATAATGAAATAGCCAAAATATTAAAAGAAAATTCTGAGCTATTTTCTTCAAAAGATATTGCCAAAATCAATAAAAATATAGAAATTACATACGAACTTTCTAGAAAATTAAACCTGGAAATTATTTTAAATAGGTGAAATTTATTGAAATTGATATCATCAAATGTTGAGGAATTTAATATTCTTGCAAATGATGTCTATTCTAAAAATCAAAAAATTTCTAACGAAATACAAGAAGTTAGAAAACTTATAGAAGAACACGAAGAAAAATTAGAAGATTTTTATATTAAGAAATCACAGCCAAATTTAAAATATTTAACAGAAATATTACTTAAATTACAAAATAAATTACATTCAATTAGACAAAAAGTCAATTAAATTTAATTTCAATATTGCCAAATTAAAAATAAAAACAAGATAATGATTTTTAGTTATCTTGTTTTTATCATTTACGTTGTTTTTAGTATTGTGTATGAATAATCTTTTGATTATTGCAAGGCCAAGACAATTCAAGGATTTTTAATATTTGTCTATTAATTCTTGCAAATTATTTTTTACTGTTCTAAATTCTCAAATACTCTTTTTATCTCTTGTGGAATATTTTAAGTCATTATAACTTAATAAAGATTCTGCATCATTTATGGCTTTTTTTATTTCAACTGTTATGAATTGTGATTTTCCATCTTGCTTTCGATCATATTTAGTTAATAAATTTCTTAATAATAATAATTTTTTTTGTATTAGTTCCTTTTCAAAACTTATTGCTAAATTGCGTATATATTCATTGAATTTATTGTAGGCTTTTTTAGCAATTTCTTCATTTCCATTTATCTTTGATTTGAAGTTAGTAAGATCTTGTTTGGCTTGATTATATTGGAAGCGTAGAAAAATGTGGGGTTAATTCCAAATAAGGAAAAAAAGCAAGATCATAAAGGTCTTGCTTTTTTTCTATCATTCATAAAAAAATAAGTTTAAAAAAACGAAGAGCACAACACAAGCACAGCTCTTCATACATCTACATAAATTATACCACGTGCTCTTCGTTTTTTTTAAAAAACTTAAAAACAAAATTTTAAAATCAAAAATAGTTATTAGTGAAAGTTATTATCAAAAGCTAAAAACAAATAAAGTGTTGCTTGAAGTTTTTATGGTTATTAAATCCTTTAAAAATAAAAAAATCAAAATCATTGATCTAATAAATTTAGGGTTTAAAAAAACTTCTATAAAATCAGCTATAAAAAGACTTATTGAAATAAAAGTTTTAGATGGTGAGTTTTATAAAAAATATAAACTTCTAAAATTAAAAAAAATAGTACTAAAAAACCCTAAGGAAAATTACTGGATTTTAAATGGCTATGATGCCTTAAAAATCTTTCTTCTTAATGGTTTAAGTAATGCTATTTTATATGCAATAAATAGGCATAAATCAAAGCAACTAAATGCTAAAAAATTGCATTGTAAAATAAACTCAAGAAAAGTGATTTTACAAAATGCATATTATGCAAAATTTAACTGATCAAATAGCAAAATATATTTAATGAACAAAGCCATAGCCAATTATTTTGGAGTTGAATATTTGCAAATGTTTGGTATATTGCGTAGTCAAGAAAAAAAAGTTACAACATTAAAATTAGGAAATTTAAACATCAAATGTAATGTTTATAAATTTTCTACACAACGTTATTTGTTAATGCAAATTTAAAAGTTTTAAAGGTTTTTATAAGCAGTAATAAATGGCTCCCAGCATTGGGCTAATGTTTCTGCATTGTAGGTTCAAATCCTACGCGAGCCACCAAATAATATTTAACATTTTAAATTACTACTTTTAAAAACGTTTAAATTTAAGTTTTGATAGTTACTGGCACTAAGTGTCTATTTTAGTCATAAATAAATTAGTCAAATTACTAATACAAATTAATAAGAGCGAATATGCGGTCAAAATTTTAAAGATAAATATATAGCAGTAATAAATATAAATAATTACTAATGTTTTAGAAGGGAGAATAAATGGATAAAGTATGAACTGAATTTAATTTTATTACTCCTAACACAATGTATAAAACCAAACTTGGTAATACTCACGATTTTAAAAGTTGAGTTAATTCTGGACTTGTGGTAGATTACATTACAAGACCAGATAAATGCGTTGTATTTAAAGAAGATGAAAATAATTATGATGCTATGAAACTACTTCTTACTAAGGAAGATAAAATAAATTGATATAGACAACATTTAAAAATAAATCAAAATTCTAAACAATCAGGTCTTTATAACTTATTAGATAATGATCCAAAGGATGTAAATTTAGAAAATGTCAAAAACGATTTAAAAAATTTAAAAGGTAATTATTGAGAATTAATCGTTAATCCTGGTGATTTAGGCTTAGATAATAATGTTTTATGTAAGGATAAATGACATGAAGTTTTAAAACCTAATTTTGAAAGATTTTTAAAAGCTAATGCCTTTGATTTAGAAAATGTTAATGTTTTTTATTCTATACATGGAAATACTGATTATCCTCATGTTCATATGTTTTGATATGAAAAGGAGCATAAACACAAAAAAGCCAAACTTAATTTAAATTCAATTAATGTTTTTGGCTATAAAGTGGGTCTATCTATTAAATACGATGAGGATTATCAAAAAATAAATGCACTTACAAAAGACATTTGAAATACAAGAAAACAAATTGTAGGAATAATTGCCAATAATTTTGCTAATAGTAATGAAATTATTTCTAAAAGTAATTTGTGCCAAGAATTCATTAAATCTTCAAAAAGTATTTTAGATGAAGTTTTAAACAAAAAAAATATTTCATATTCTCGTATTTCTGATGAAAATAAGAAAAATATTGAAACAATAAAAAAATTCTTATTAAATTATGACAATGATTATTCAAAGCTCTTTAATTCTTATCAAAAACAAATTAATGATTTAAATAATTTAAACATCGAAGATAAATTTCTAAAACAAAGAATTTCAAAAATTATAAATAATGAAATGGATGATTTTCAAAAACAAGTTGGTAATAAGATAATCAAAACCTTACTAAATGCCTATAAGCAAAATAATAATGCATTTACTAGCCGAAAGAATTTCGCTTCATTTTTCAATGAATTTCTAAAAATATTTAGCCTAAATAGATCGGAATGAGCCCTTAGAAATCTAGCGGAAAGAGAATTTTTGGCTAAAGATTTAAAAGAACTTGAACTAGTAGAAGAGTTTTATCGTAGCAAACTTGTCCATTAGGAGTTTTATGGAAGAACAAGAAAAATTATCAAAATCAAAAATTATAGGAAAGACACTTCTTTCAATAATTGTTAGTACATTTTTGTTTTTTGTTCTAACTTTTATTATTAATGTTTTTATGGGCCAGAATAAAAATCCTGGACATTTTAAACTTTTTTGAAACTCTACTGTTACTTTATTAAAAACCAAACCTGATATTTTTGTTTATATAGGTCTAGGAATTTCTATATTAGTCTTCTGTTTCATTTTTTGAAGGCAAATAAAATCTCTTGGCAAAAAGATATCAAAATACTTATTTGGTGCAAAGGCTAGCCAAAATTGATTATGAAATTATCAATTAGGAGAAGGCTCTAAAACAAAATACAATAAATTATTTAGAAAAATGATTAATGCAGAAACAGAACCAAATTGATTATTTACTTTTGATAAAACTCAAAAATATTGATATGTAAATGATAAAGATGATAACTCTATTGTAAATGGACCGCCAGGATCATGGAAGACTCATAGAATAATTTTGCCAAATATTGAATTTATGGCACAACTTGATTATTCTAAAAAACCAAATTTAATAATTAGCGATCCAAAGAAAGAAATTATCAAATTTACAGGAGGCTTATTAACTGAAAACGATTACAAAATTTATGTAATTGATTTCTCTGACCCTAAATTATCTCTAAAATGAAACCCTCTTTCATATGCATGAGATTTAGCGGTTGATGGTGAAAAATTCAAGAATTTGACTTTCGAAGAAAGAATTAATAAATCGTTAGAAGTTATAAATAATGTTATTGAAAGTTTAAATTGAGGTAAGGCAGTTAATGGCAATATGTGGATTAGCCAAGCTAAAAAAACATTAATTGTTATTACTAATTTCTTATTGCTATTAGGTATTGATGATAAAAATATTATTCATAAAAATAATTTTAATTTCGAAACAATAGCTTCATTATTAAATACTTCTCACTGAGAAAACAATAAAACTATCTCTGCTTGAATCTTATATGCTAAAAAAAGAGCGCTTGATGACAATAATTATTATTGAAAAAAAATTTATAACAATATAGAAGATTTGTCAAAAACTCCTAAAGAAACATTTGGTGGAATATTAGCCGAAGCACAAAGTGTTTTAAATGTATTCAATAATGATGAAAATTTAAAGATGGTTTTAAGAGACACAGAAAGTTTCAATTTAGTTGATATAGTGTCCGATCCTAAACCTTTTGCTATATTTATACATTATCCTGACCATAAACCTACATCTCACTTTTTAGTAAGTATGTTGGTAGAACAAATTTATCAATCGTTAATTGAACAAGCAAACAAAAATGATAACCTAAAATTAGACAGAAAGGCTTTCTTTCTATTGGATGAATTCGGAAATTTACCTGTTGTTGTAAATTTTGATAATAAACTTACAATTTGTCGTTCAAGAAATATTTTCTTCATGCTGGTAGTACAAGATTACAATCAAATTAAGAAATATAACATATATGGAGAAGGAACAGCCCAAGTAATTAAAAACTCTTGCCAAGTAGTATATTTTTTAGCCTCTAATGATGAGCAAACATTAAACGATATTTCAAAAGCGCTCGGAACAAAAGAGGTTAAATCAAAAAGTTATACAACAAGTGATAACCATTCAAGTTCTACTGAAAGTGAAAAATCCAAACCTGTCATGGAAGTAGCGGAACTTAAATCTAAAAAACCTGATGATTTAATAATTATAAAAAATGGTTATAAACCTTTATTAATTAAAACCTTATTGGCTTATAAATATTTCCCAAATGATAATTATGTTTATACCAGAAACGAAAGTAAGCTACTAACTAATGCGGATTTTGAATTATTTGATATTAGAAGTTTAGAAAAACTTATTAAATTTGATAATTCTAAACAAAAAAAACAAAATAATAAAAACCCAAAAGTTTTAGATGATAACAATTTAACTTATTCAGAAGATGTTGAAAATCCTGAGGATTTATCCCAAGAACAAAAAATTCAAAGAATGAAGATGGTTTTTGGAAAATTAGATCTTTGAAACAATTATATAAATCTAAAAAATGATTATAAACGTACATTAATACCTCATAAAAAAAATCAAATTAAAGAACAAATAGAAGAAACATTAAGTTTAATGTGAGAGCAATATGTTACCAATGATCTCGAAAGCGATTTGCTTAATATTCTTTGATCTGAGGCAAAAGAGCGCAAAATACCAAATTATCACGATTTGAATGTTGATATATTGCTTTACTTGTTGCATCCTACCGAAGACATCTCCAAGTTAATTGAAAAATCTAATTAAGGAATTTTACTATGAATATAAATAAAATAAAAGTTGTTGAATTATTTGGCGGAATAGGCGCTATTAGAAAAGCTCTAATTAGAACCATCAAACCTCCTAATTTTGAAATTATTGATTATGTCGAAAGTGATAAAAAAACAGTAAATGCTTATAATGCAATATATAACGATTTTTACAAACCTTTAGATATAAGAGATTATTCACTTCCTAATAATGTTAATGTTGATTTATTGTTTCACGGATCTCCTTGTCAAGATTTTTCGTGTGCAGGTAAAAATATCGGAGGAAGTAAAGAAAGTAAAAGTCGAAGTAGTTTATTGTGGGAAACAATTAGAATCATTAAAGAAGCTCAAATAAAACCCAAAATTGTTATCTGAGAAAATGTCAAAAATGTATTAAGCAAAAAACATAAACCTATATTTGATGCATATATTAAGGCATTAAATGATCTAGGATATGTTAGCCATTATAAAATAATTAATTCATTAGATTGTGGAATTCCCCAAAGTAGAAATAGAGTTTTTACTGTTTCTATTAATAAAAACTATTTAAAACAATTCAATAATTTAGATACATTAAATTGTCTAAACAATAAATATAAAAATATAAATGATTTTTTACAGCCAAATGTAATAAATCCAAAATACTTTATTAAAGCAAATTGCCCCTCAATGATTAATGCCATAGCAAACCATAAAATAAAAATAATAGAGAATAAAGTCTTTACTATAACGACTAAACAAATGCGTTGAAATAATCAAGGGGTTGTTAAAGTAGAAATTAGCAAAGTTCCTAATAATAGCAATTTAGCAAAAATGATTATAGATAATAAACCATATTATTTAAGGGTTATTACACCATTAGAAGCAATGCTATTAATGGGCTATGATCAGCAAGATTATGAAAGAATTAAGAATTTCTGTGATAGTCAAATTTATAAGTTTGCTGGAAATTCTATTGTTGTTAATGTATTGCAAGAAATAATTAAACACATTTTTAGACACAAACAATAAGGAGAAACATGACAAAAGATAAATATTGTGCTTTTTGTGGAAAAGAACTAGTAGGAATGTATGTTAAGAATTTTTGATCTGATTTTTGTTCAAGAGAATGTAGAGCTAAATCTGAAAAATTGCAAGAAGATTTAAATTATTGGAAATTCCACGAACCGCAAGACGTTTATCCATTAAACGACGCTTGAGAATTAGCAGACAAAGAGTTAAGAAAATACGGAATGGAAGCAGATTTATGGGCGTTTGACATTAATAACATTTATGAAATGCAAAACGATTTTTATGATATTGAATTCGTGGGCATTGACGCCTATGGTAGAGCCTTCATCATAAGCAGAGAAGATGCAGAAAAATATTATGCAAAGTACTATTTAAAACAAAACAAGTTAGTTGAAAAAGGAGATAAATAACTATGGAAATAAAACCATTTAAGATGAATGATATATTGTATATGACTCAATATGACGACGTTTGATATAACGATCATAAGGTACTAAATTATTTTAATAATACTTTATTTAGTTTAAATTCAGAAGAAGAACAAAAACTATATAAAGAACAAATCTGCCAAATTTCTAAACAAATGGAAGAATCAGATGATTTTGTAAATCAATGAATTTATGATAAACTAATAACCTCTGAAACACGTCCAAACTATTTGGAAGGATGTTCTAATATAATTAATACCCTATCTTCAGATAATTGAATAAATGAAAGCGATTGGCTTAAATATCCTGCAAGTCAATTTATGGAAGAAAATGACATTATTCGCAAGGATAATTTAGAAGAAATAATTGATGAAGATTTAAAAGCTAATGGTTATGAAAGTCAATGAATTAATGGAACAACGAAATTTAATGTTCTAAATAATTTGTCAAATGAAGAATATGTTTATGTAAATCCCTATTTAGAAATAGAACCAATTAATATTAAAGAAATTAAAGACGATTACATAGAAGCATTAAAAACTTTTGATTTAGATGACCTTTTAGAATCAAGAGATGAAAAATCATTAATTAATTTAGATCCTAACAAATCTTCTAAATCATCTTTATCTGATTTTGACAAGACCCCAACCGATCTCAAAGATTCCAAAGTAATCAACGAATATAACAAATCATCCCATACCCCCTCTGATACCCAATCAAAATCCCATTCATTAACAAAATAAGAAGGTAATATGAAGAAAAAAATTTTCAATCGTGATCAAATGGAACAAATCCACATTGGTTTAGTCCAAGGTCTTGATGTCACTCAATACACTCAACTAGACCCTCAAGGCCATCCAATATTCAATGATAATCAAATGGACGAAATCCGTAAGGGTCTAAAAAAAGGCCTTGATGTCTCTAAATATAATCAAATAGATCATGATGGATATCCGATATTTAATTGAGGTCAAATGTACGTAATCCGTGAAGGTCTAGCCCAAGGCCTTGACATCTCACAATACACCCAACTAGACCTCAAAGGCCATCCAATCTATGATTTTTGACAAATGGAACAAATTCGCATTGGCCTAGAACATGGCCTTGACATCTCAATTTATGCAAAACAAAACAATTTTAATAGACCTATCTATGATTGTTTGCAAATGTCTGAAATCCGTGAAGGTCTAGAACAAGGCCTTGATATATCTCAATACAGCCAACTAGACCATAAAGGTCGCCCAATCTTTAATCGAGGTCAGATGTCTGAAATCCGTGAAGGTCTAGAACAAGGCCTTGATGTCTCACAATACACTCAACTAGACCTTCAAGGCCATCCAATATTCAATGGTTATCAAATGTATGCAATCCGTCTTCAAGATTCCAAAGTAATCAACGAATATAACAAATCATCCCATACCCCCTCGGAATCCCTATCAAAATCCCATTCATTAACAAAATAAGAAGGTAAAAAATGATAACCATTATTCTTTTAATTATCATAATCAGACATATAAAAAAGCGCAATAAATTATTAGCAAATTCTAATCAAGCTAATGATCAAAAAAATAGTCCCAAATAAAAATTCTTATTAAATTATGACAATGATTATTCAAAGCTCTTTAATTCCACTCAAAATCCCATTCATTAACAAAATAAGAAGGTAATATGAAGAAAAAAATTTTCAATCGTGATCAAATGGAACAAATCTGCCTTGGTCTAGAACACGGCCTTGATATCTCTAAATATACTCAATTAAATCATAAAGGCCACCCTATATTTGATAGCTTCCAAATGAATGAAATCCGCGAAGGTCTAGAACACGGCCTTGATGTCACCCAATACACCCAACTAGACCTCAAAGGCCACCCCATCTATGATTGATGACAAATGGAGGAAATCCACAAAGGCCTAAAAAAAGGCCTTGACGTCTCAATTTATGCAAAACAAAACAATTTTAATAGACCTATCTTTGATTGATTACAAATGGAACAAATCCGCATTGGCATAGAACAAGACCTTGATATATCTCAATATAACAAACTAGACCCTCAAGGCCATCCAATTTTCGTTGGTAGCCAAATGTCTGAAATTCGTTATGGCCTAAAACAAGGCCTTGATGTCTCTAAATATACCCAACTAGACTCTCAAGGCCACCCTATATTTGACAGCTTTCAAATGGGTGAAATCCGTAAGGGTCTAAAACAAGGCCTTGATATATCTCAATATACCCAACTAGACCCTAACGGCCACCCAATCTATGATTTTTGCCAAATGGAACAAATCCGTGAAGGCATAAAACAAGGCCTTGACCTATCTAAACCCACTCAATTAGTCTCTAAATCCTCTTTATCCGATTTTGATAAGACCCCAACCGATCTCAAAGATTCCAAAGTAATCAACGAATATAACAAATCCCACTCACAACCTAATCAAAATAAAACCTTAGAATCAAAAAATATAAATAGATGCATATAGATGAATTTATTGATGAATATCGCAGGAATTTAAAACAATCGGGTTTTAATAAAGACAATATAGACTTCTTTTTATATGGTTTAGAACTAGGATTAAATATAAAAATAAAATCCAGTAGAAATTATTACAACTTTAAAAAATCTATACATTATTCTTCTTCAAGATTCCAAAGTAATCAACGAATATAACAAATCATCCCATACCCCCTCGGAATCCCTATCAAAATCCCATTCATTAACAAAATAAGAAGGTAATATGAAGAAAAAAATTTTCAATAGTGATCAAATGAATGAAATCCGCATTGGCCTAGAAGAAGGTCTAGACGTATCCAAATACATCCAATTATCCCCTCACGGTCGCCCAATCTATGATAGTTATCAAATGTATGCAATCCGTAAGGGTCTAAAACAAGGCCTTGATATCTCTCAATATACCCAATTAAATCATAAAGGTCGCCCAATCTATGATGGTTATGAAATGTCTGTAATCCGTGAAGGTTTAAAAGCTGGCCTTGATATATCTCAATATAACCAACTAGACCCTCAAGGCCACCCAATTTTTGATTGAGTTCAAATGTATGCAATCCATGAAGGTCTAAAACAAGGCCTTGATATCTCTAAATATACCCAACTAGACCCTAACGGCCACCCAATCTATGCTGGTTATGAAATGTCTGTAATCCGTGAAGGTCTAGCCCAAGGCCTTGATATATCTCAATATAACCAACTAGACCCTAACGGCCACCCAATTTTCGTTGGTAGCCAAATGCACGAAATTCGTAAGGGTCTAGAACAAGGCCTTGATATATCTCAATATACCCAATTAAATCATAAAGGCCATCCAATCTATAATGCTTACCAAATGCACGAAATTCGCATTGGCCTACTATTTGATTTTTTAGGATCATGAGAAGAAAAATCATTAATTAACTTAGATCCTAACGAATCTTCTAAATCATCTTTATCCGATTTTGATAAGACCCCAACGGATCTTCAAGATTCCAAAGTAATCAACGAATATAACAAATCATCCCATACCCCCTCTGATACCCAATCAAAATCAAGAAAGTTATAAGGAACAACGTGTCAAAATACTTTTATAGATTAAGAGGGAGTCAATCTACAGGGAAGAATGCCAAAACATATTCGTTTGGCTCTGCGCAACAATACAATAAAGCATTAATAATGGCTCAAGATGCTATTTCAAAAAATCAATTTAAGGAGGTGCAAATAGAAAGAATACAAGTTATAAAAATTATTAAGCAAAATTCATAGTGTAGGAGAAACAATGATAACAATTATTCTTTTAATTATCATAATTAGACATTTGAAAAAACGCAATAAATTATTAGCAAATTCTAACCAAATTAATAGCGCTAAAGGAGGTGATAAATAAATAATTCTCAATTTTTTCAAATGTCAATAGATGATGAATGATATACTCAAGAAAAAGATATTAAATACTTTTTAGAAAATTTTAAAATAGACAAGAAAAAAACCATTTGATGCCCTTTTGATACACAGCAAAGTAATTTTGTAATTGTTTTAAAATCATTGGGCTATAAAGTAATATATTCGCATATTGATAATGGACAAGATTTTTATAAATATGAGCCTAATGAAAATTATGATTTAATAATATCAAATCCTCCGTTTAGAAATAAAGCAAATATTATTAAAAGATTGCAAGAACTAAATAAACCGTTTGCTTTAATTTTTGGAGTTCAATGTTTTAATTCTGGCGGTTTTGTAAGCCAATTGCAAAAACTAAAAAATTTAGAGCTTGTGTTCTTAACAAAAAGAATTAAATTTCTTAAAAATTATAAACAAGACCTTAAAAACATTCCTCAGCCTACTTTTCATTCTCTATGAATTTGTAGTGGAATTACAAATAAACCTCTTTCTATTTTAGAAGGCGCTAAATAAAACAAATTATAAATATTAAATATAAGGAGGATTAAAAATCACTAAACAACAAAAATTATTATTGCCTTTTTGGCTAACTTGAAAAAGTTTTATTTGATATCTTATATTTTTAATTATCGTTTGATTATTTTTAGCATTTTATTTTTCGGGTATGACTATTTCTGTTGAAAAAGGGTCATGGACAAACAAACAATTCAATATTGCACTACTTATAATTTGTTTAATATTAGCCTCAACATTAATTTATCCATTTATATGAGGTAGAAAAAGACGAAAATTTGCAAAATCACTTGTTTAGTTTTATAATTATAATATACTTAAAATAAATAAAAAATAAGCAAATTTCAATACAAAAAATAAACAAATAATAAAGAATAAAAATGTCATTATAAGACTTAAAAAATTTTTAAATATTAAGGAAGTATATGAAGAAATCAAAAAGAATTTTATTAACAATAGGCTCTACAATTGCCTTAACTACTTTACCAATTATGGCAATGAGTTGCGAATGACTTGATAAATTGATTAATAAAAATAATCCTAATCCTACCCCAACACCGGGTCCAGATTCGGGTTTAGTAAATCCAAATCCTTCAAACCCAACTCCTGCTCCAGCTCCAGTTCCAACCCCGGAACCTAAAGCAGAAGAAAAAGAAGGTTATGTTACTTATAAATCAACAAATGAAGATTATTTAAAAAAGAATAACACTTATTATTTTAGCAAATTACTTTATGACCCTGTGGATTTATCTGATGAGGTTTATAATAGCCAAGAATGAAGATCATATAGACCTAAAATGTGGTTTTCTTTAACTAATAAACCAGAAAATGAAACCGAAACAGAATCAAAATTAGAAAAGCAATTAGACAAATGACATATGTCTTTAGATAATGTACATTTTACAAATGACTGTGAAAGCGCTTGTGGCATTTGAAATATTATTAGAAAATTAGCAGAAAGTGATGAAAACAAAGAAGGTATCAACCAAGGCGGTCGTTTTAAACCAAAAGATAATGAAAGTTATAATGAAGCCTTAATGAGATTTTTAAAAGAAATGGATGATTATTTAGACCCTGATTATGCATTTCGTGGTTTAACTGAGAAGAGCCGTATAGATGATGTAGATCAAAATTTAGACAAAGATCGTGATTGAATGAGCAAAAAACTTATTTACTCTGCTGATTCAAAAATGCCTTCTACTTTTATTAGAGAAGAATTCAACAAAAAATCATTTGCCAGCATAGCTGAAACCAATCAAGATCCTTTTGTTAAAGAATTAATATCTGATTATGAAGATGCTATGTATAAAGGATGAATCTTTGAAAATAAAGCAAAAAACTGATTTGTTGCTCCTTTTTCATTTGGATCTAATCCTACAATGAGAAATAAATTCCCACAAGAAACTTTTAATATGTACACCGACAAAAATGGTTTGGATAAAACAACTCCTACTCCTGCTTATAATAACTACAATCCAGTAGCATTTAATTTCTTAGTAATGGAAAGATTTGACTTATCAGAAAAATTAAATTTTAAAGTTTATAAGAATTTAATTCAATGACTAAAATCATTTAATAATATAAACTCTGAAAATAAATTAAAATGAAGTGAAATCGAAAATGATAAAAAAATCCAATTAAAGAACGTTTCAACTGAATTAGTAAAAGCATTAGTAAAATTTATTGACTGACATCATTTACTACTAGGAGAATTTGAAAATCCTGATGATAAACATTCTACCCTAGCAGACTTGTTTGCAATGAAGAGTTTAACAATGGGCGATAAAATTGACTTTGATTACACTTATAGATTTGCATATAAATTTTTATATGAAAAATTAGTGCCTACAATGGTGGCAAACGGTTGAAACATGCCTGATGAATTTGATGTTCTAGAAAAGAATATGCTAGACAGAAATAAAAAAGATTCATATATTTATGACTATATCTTTAAATATTTAAATGTTATTTTTAAAGCTAAATATAAAGACATTGATGAAATCAAAAAACCAAATGGATTTTTAGATGTAAATAATAAAGAACATTGACAAAAATTATTTTTAGACAATGTTTTAAAAAAATGAAATTCAGCGTTTAATATAAATGTTGATTTAAAAGAATTTTAACTTATATAAGGTGTTTAAAACACCACAACTTATTTTTAATTTTGAATGATAGAAAAAAGCAATTTGATTTTCAAATTGTTAGTTTTCTATTTATTTTTTTAATTTTTAAAATAACTCTTTAATGAGTATGAAAGGAAAAAAATGAAAATCGATGATAAAAGCTTTAGCTTTTTAGGAAATTTTAGTGAAACTATAATGAGGTCTATTTTTATAGCCCTTATTCCAGTTGCAATTATTGTATTAATAGGAATGATATTGTGAGCAAGAAGTCAAAATGCTGCCACAAAAGACCCTAATGAAAGAAAGCAAAATAATTTAAAGGTATGAGGTGCTTTATCTGCACTAATTATTTTAGTAGTAATGTGACCATTAATTGAATTAATTAAGGCTAATGTTAAAAAACCATCTAATGTTGGCTCACAAGCATCATTATTTACACATGCAGTATTAAATAATTTTACAATTTCAATACCTAAATTGACTAATTTTAATTTAATGGTGTAATATGGGTAAATTTTTAGAGGCGCTAATAAATCCTCTAATTAATATAGTCGCAACGCCTATTAGGCTTATGTGGTTTGTACCTCTTGCTGCTATTGGATTAATAGGATTTACTATATTTAACCTTTTGTTTTTCTTGTTTAAATTGTTTAGCCTCGATTTAAACAACTATTTAATGTTTAATTTATTACCAGGTCAAAGTTATAGCCAATTTTCTGTAGCAAGACCTTGATATCAATTTTTAATTATTAGTTTTATATTATGATTAATAAACTTTTTTGTATTTATTATTAGGTATTCAAAAGAATCTAATGGATTAAAGGCTAAGGAAATATTTGTTCAGGCCTTAAAATCAACGGTAGGGGGCGTCCTCACGCTAATATTATTCCAAGTAGTAATTCTCTTTATTAATATTATCTTTATTGAAGTAACAAAAGCATTATATGGAGATTATAACGATTTCTTTAATTTTGGTTTTGGTCAAATTTCAAATAATATTATTAGAAATATGATGCCCCCAAAAGGCTTTGTACCCTCACGTTATTGGGACCCATTCCCTAATGGATTTCCTATAGCAAATCCTTTATGAGGTTTGGGCTTTCCTGCCTGATGAGAATTAACAGCAAACATTACAGGCTATGCGCTTACTATTGGCTTATCAATAGCTATTGTAGGTGTATTAATATCAATTCCTTTAATATTTGTATTGTTTGACATTATTTCAAGAGTATTTATTAATTGATTACTATTTATTTCATTCCCACTAATTCCTGCATTTTCTATAAACGATGGAGGAAAGAGAATAAGAGTATGAAAGGAAAAATATTTTGGTAATTTATTATCCTGCTCGATTTATGGTGTGGGAATTATGATGTTGGGTAGTTTTATTGGCTTAGCTAATACATTTATGACTAGTGCTATGAATCATATGATGGGAGTCTTTTCATCACTTTCTTCAATGTCAAATAATTTTGCTATTCTAAAAGCTGTTTTAACGTTATTATCATCTTGTTTCTTGATAATTGGTTCTGCATTTGCCTTCAAAAAATTATCAGAAATTGCAATTGCCTTTGTTGGAAGTGAAGTTTCTGGTGGCCAATCTGCAAAACTTGCTGTATCAGGAGCAAAAGCAGGGGCAGGAGCATATAGAACAGCAAAGGATGCAGCATTAAGGGGCACACCTGTGGGTACAGCATATAAAGTTGCAAGTTTTCTAAAATAGCAAAGTATAAGGAGTAATATGACGCAATTACAGCCAAGTAGAATAAAACATAGAAGTAGTAAAATTTGAAAAACTTTCAAAACAAAGGATCTTATTGAATTTGTTGTAATTCTATTATTATCATTTTTTATTAGTTTTGGTTTTAGCCAATTAATAAATGTGAAATTAATTTTCTTTGCATTTTGAATACCTACATTTTTATTAGGAATTATTTTAATATTACCAAACCGAAAGAATAATTGCAAGGTATATGTTTTAATATGAAGAATGTTTGTCTTTTGAACTATACCAAAACGGTTTGTAAAAAACGTTCAAAATAATTCATTTAGAAGTAGTTTGGATTTAAATCCTTATTCATGTTTAGTTAATGAATATGTAGTCAAAAATAAAAATTCAAAAATAAGTTTTTACAATCCAAGAAATGATAAAGAAAACTATTTAGCGGTATTTAAACTAAATGGTCTTAATATTTGAAACGAGGATGAACTAACTCGTGAAGCATTTATTGATAGTTTTGCTAAAACTTTAAACATACTTACTTACAAAGTTTCTTTTGTTAAACTTGAAGAAAGAGTAAATTATGAAGAAAATATTAAATATATTGAAGCTAAACAAGCAAAGCAAATAAATAATAATGCAATGTGAAACAATTATTATGACCTTAATATAAAAGATTTCTCTAATTTAAATAAAGAAGCAATAAGCAATAACTTTTATTTAATAGTAAATGGTGAAAATCTTAATGACTTAAATGAGTATCTCGAAGTTATAATTGATAAATTTCAAGATACTGGAATAGGTTTAGAAAAATTGCATAAAGCAAGACTTCTAACATTTCTTAACAAACTTAATATGTTTGGTATTGATAGTCAAAATATACAAGAATATTGCGACAATTTAGATGCTAAATTTGGAGTTGAAAATTCATTAGATAACTTATTTATTTATAATCAAGTTATTATTAAAGATAAATATTTACAAATCAATGATAATTACGTAAAAATCAATTGTTTAAACAAATTGCCATTTGAATTGTCTGATAAATGAATCAAAACCTTATTTTCTATTAACGGAACTTGTATATGAAATAATTTCCCTTGAAATAACAATTTTGCCAATAAAAAAATGGACAAATCCATGATGGCATCTATTGATACTACTAACGCAACAGGATCGGTGTCAGCAAACTTGGTTGGTTCTATTGATGAACAAGCGACAATGGCGATGATGTATCAAGTAAATAAAGATGAATACAAACTATTTGATAGTAATTTCTTCTTTGTATCAAAAGCCACCGACCTTGCTGAATTAAATAGACAACATAGAATTGCTAGAAATATAGCAAGTAAAAAGAATATAAGCTTAAATGACTTAAAATATAGACAACTTTTGGGTTTATCTGAGGCTTGCAATTATCCTTTTGAAAGATTAGAAAGAGAATATTATCAAATTACATCTATTAATTTAGCTTTGGGATGGCCTTTTGAAACCGAAAACCACAATGATTCAAATAATTTACTTCTAGGCTACTCAGAAGCCACAAGAAGTCCTCTAAGTTTTAGATTATTTGATATGTATCATTCAAATAGAACTAATTTTAATATGTTTATAAATGGTACTAGTGGAAAAGGTAAAACGACCTTTACCATGAAGTTATTAACCAGCATTTTAGCAGCAAATAATAAAGTTGTTGTTATTGACCCTCAAGGAGAATATAGAGAATTAGCTCAAAAACTTAATGGACAAATTATTGATTTGGGAGCAGGTAAAAACACCATAATCAATCCTCTTCAAATCCGTAATTCATTAAAGGATGCAACGGGTAATGATACATCTTCACTAATTAACAACCATTTGTCGTGATTAGAAAGTTTTTTTAAGGTTTTAATTAATATAGAAGATCATAAGTGAATATTGCTTCAAAACGTAATAAAAGAATTTTATGAAGATAGAGGAATATATAAACTTGCTTCTATTGAGCAATTAAAGGCCGTAGAATGGCCAACAATAAGTGAGTTGATAAAATATATGTCCAACTATAAAACGCTTCATTTAAACAATCCTGAAGCAAAAAGAGCAATATTAGTTGAACTTTGTGAATCGTTTAGTTTTCTATTTGAAAATAATGGAAGATATCAAAACTTATTTAATGGACATACTAATATAAAACTTGATAATGATTTTGTAGTATTTAATACGCAAAACTTAATAAATGGAGCGGATAATATCGGCGCTAAATTAGGAACAATGTGCTTATTAAACTTTGTTAGTGAAATAGTATTTAATAATTGAACACATAATGAAATGTTAAAGAGAAAATATTTGCAAGAACATAACATTAAGTTAATGGATGCAAAACAAGTAGAAGATACTATTAGATTTTGTGCCGTCATCGTAGATGAAGCCCATTTATACATCGACCCTGATAATCCTGCCATTTTAAAATATATGGTTCAAATGACAAAAACGGTTAGAAAATTCAATGCAGGTATGATATTTACTACCCAAAATCCTGGTGATTTTACTATTAATAATGCCACAAGTGATGATGCATCTAGAATTATTCAAAACTGTCAATATTCTGTATTCTTTGGCCTAAAAGACCAAGATATTGACAGAGTGCAACAATTATTTAAAAACTCTAATCAATTATTACAAAGTGAAATTAGATATTTAGTAAATGCAAGATATGGAAAATGTTTATTTTCAATAAGTTCAAATAAAAGAATTAGAGTTGAAATTTATTACAACAAATTAGAACAAGAATTATTCTTCAAGTTCTTAAATAAAGAATGAATTTAATATAGCACATGTGCGAGCATAATACACGCACACGTGCATAAGGAGGTTTAGTTGAAAACTAATAAAAACGAATTAGATCAAGATTTTGATAATTTAGATAATAATGAAATTTTATCAAATGACAATCAAACTCAAAATGAAGATGACTTTATAGAAAATATTAATTTAACAAGTGATAATCAAATAAATAACATTATGAATTCTATCACTAGTTCCCAACCTAAAAAGCAAAAGGAAAAAAAGCAACAAAACAATTTTGAAGCACAATTTTCAGGACGATTTACTGATCCTGAAGATGTAGGAATGTTTTATCGTTGAAAAAAAGAATTAGAAAAGAATGGAAAAACTGTTTATAAAGAATTAAACAATGTTATTAGAAGTTATTTATTAGCAAATGAGAAAAAAGAAATTATGCGGGATTGAAAACATGATTTGTTTCAAGCACTAAGAAAAGTTAGTTGAAGTGCATTAAGTCCTTATCAATTGCAAATAAATCGAAGATTTAGAAGCATGGATATAGAAATGTCTATTATTAATTTAAAACTTAATATGATTATTAATGCTTTATTTAAAGATAATGGAGATTTAGAAAAACAAATTGATAATCCCGGGGCTGATATATTAGCAGAATCTAAGTTCTTTGAACGCACTATAAGAGGTGCTGTTAATAAATTAACTAATGATTGAACTAAAAAAATGGCAAATAAAATTCAAAATTCAGAACGTGCTTGAAATGATTTTCTTTCAAGTTTGAGTGAAAATGAATTTGATGACATTTTACAAGAAATAGGGGCAACTAATTCTACTGCCCAAGAACAAATAGAAGAAAAATAAAAATATATAGCACATGTGCGTGCATAATACACGCACGCGTGCAATGGAGGATAAATGAATAAAGTTATATTAACTGGTAGGCTAGTAAATGATAATTGAAAACCTTTTAAAAGCGAAAAAGGACAAGCATTGCCCTTTGTTATTGCACTATTTGAACAAGCAAATAAAACCAATTTTATCGAGATTACTTGTTTTAATAAATTGGCAGAACATGTTATGAAATATGTTAAAAAAGGAGATTTATTAGAAGTTGTTGGCAAATTACACAATGCTAAATTTAGTTCAAAGAATAACGAAACTATTTATAAAACAGAAATAATTGCTAAAAATATTACTTTTTTGACAAAGTCAAAATCAAATATTCAACCCATTTCAAAAGAAACCAACTCAGAAAATAATGAAAAAGACATTTTTGGAATAGATTTTTTTGAAGATGAAGAAAATTAAAAAAACCTTATTGATAGCCGGAGGAATATTTAGTATTGCTTCGGCTTCTCTATTTTCTTTGAGTTTTTCTAGAAATGAACATTATTCAAGTTATAAATATGAAGAAATTGACAAAGACCAATATTCTTTTTTAAACAACAAAAATTTATTAAAAAGTTTTTTTACAAATTTGACATATTGAAAAAATAGCAGGCAAGATAGTTTTATTTTTGACCCCAAAAGTCCTACAAGTAATCCCCTTTATTCTGATCAAAGATTTATTGCAAATACCAATGATAGATTAGAATTTTTAAAAGAATTGTCTATTAATGATATTAATAAAATAAATAATCAACCTTTTGGTGATTATAAAATTACTTTACAAAATCAAGAAGAGGCAAAGGAACAATTGCCAAATGTAAAATGGTGAGCTCCTAGTTGATTGTATGGCTACAAAAAATATATCAACGACTTAACTTTTTATCACGGCGATGGTAATGAGTGGTGTGATCAAGATGGGTGCCAGGAAGAAACACATAGCAACGGCGAAATTACTCAAACTATTAAAAAATCTAATTATAGTATTAACTGAGCTAATGCCCAATCTTTTAAAAAATTCACCAAAGATTATGATATAAATATTAAAAAATTCAATAATAGACTTAGTGATCCAAAAATTAGTTCGTCTGATATTGCATATTCTGATGAAGGTTATACTGCTTATAATAAATTTAAATTGTCATACAATGATTATTTAGAAGTTAATTATGATTTTACAAAGTGACATGGCATAGATCTTGAAGATGTTTATTCTTTAATTTGCTTTTTAGCAAATTCTAATAATTTTAAGCATTCTCAAAAATTCATGTCAGCATTTCATCTACAAAATTCAAGTCAAGAAATTATTATAGATTCTGATACTATGGGAAAATTAACGACAGGTATTGATTTAAATATTTTTAAAGGTGGTAAAAGTAATCTTGAAAAACTACAAGAAATTGTTGAACAAATGGATAATGAAACAGCAATTGGCAATTTTATTATTAAATATGGTTATGAAGTCAAACCTATTTCAGATGGAAATCATTTTAATCTAATTTTTAAAATCAAACAATTAAAATATAAGGGAAAAGATATCACTAATTCTTTTGCTTCTAAAATTTTTAATGAAGCAGATACTTATAACTTTGCTAATAATTTTGCCAAAAATCAACAAAGTAAAATTCAAATTAAGAATCTTTATCATATGTTTTATAGTCTTTTTAAAGGCAAGACAATAATGGCTAATGTTCCAGTAAGATTTACTCCAAGCCAAATTTATCAAACTTATGCAGACAAGACAGGATTTGTTAGTAGATTATGATTTAAATATGGTGTAGTTCTTAATCAAAATAACCTATCTAGTATTCAAGAAAATCATAGTTTCAATTTCAAAGACAACCTACAAGAAGACAAACCTATACAATTAGAGCCTGCAAATGGTAATTACGGGGGAAAATGGTTAGTGCATACTCCACTACAAGTAAATTTTGACACCACATTAGAAGAAAATGAAGTTTTATTTATAAATGGTCAAAAAGTTGATGTTTTAAATAGACATTTTGTTTATCATTTAAAAGATTTAAGACGTTCGGCATCCGATGAAGAAAAAATAGCATTAGAGAAAAATGATTCAAATAAGCCTCAAGAAGAGTTAAATGACGATAATTCAAGAAAGAAAAACGAGTATATAGTTGAAATAAAGAAATTCAAACCTGGCACAAATAATAGCGGAGAGCCAATAGCAACTTATAAAATTAAGTTCGTTATAGTTGAACAACCAATCAACCAATCATTTAAATGGTTTGCTTGAGACCCTGAAAACAACCCAAAACAAAAGGAACTAATTACTAAAGAAATAACAAAAGATGGAAGAATTTTAGTGGATAAAGAAGGTAATCCATTACCTAACCCTAAATATGATCCTACAATAGACCCTAAAACCGGTACTAAAAATCAACTCATATGAATAAAAAACGGAACTTTAGCTAAAGAAATAACAAAAAATTTAAAATTTTGATATCCCGATATTAAAATGTTGAACGATTTTGGTATTTTTGCAGAGGGTGCTGTCCTTGGTAAAGGAGCCTTAAGAAATCTAATATTAGATAAAAATATTGCCAAAAAATCTAATGTTACATACTATAAATGCAAACTTTATGATAAAGGAAGCAACAAATGGCTTAGTCCTAGTGAAATTAAGCCTGAACCATTATCTTCATCAAACGGTAATAGTGAAAATGCTTATATGTCTGAAGAAGGCATTTGAATAGTTTATGCTGCTACTTCTACATCAATTTCAAATATTAAATTAGTGCTTATTGATGAATCAAATTCACCAAAAAATCTTTTCTGGCAAGAATTAGAAAATAAAAAAGATAATTATGGCATTGATTTAATGAAAAAATTTGAGCCATTTTGACAATCAACACTTGGAATATATTTTAAAAAATGGTTAATTTAATATTTTTAACGACTTTAAATGGAGTAAATTACAAAATTTTAATGGTCTAACTGATAAACAAGCCATAAAAGACAAAGTTCTTGAATATATTAGAACAAATATGTCAAGCAACACATTAACCAAGAATTTAATTGAAAATAAAGATTGGTTTATTTCTGAATTTAGCAACATTACCGAGGAAAATAAATTCCTAGAAGAGCTTGCTAATGTCTCAATTTATGGCACAGAACAAAACCAAAATTATGAAGGTGTTAAACTAACATTAATTGGTAAAGGTTTGTATGCTAATTCTAGAAAAGAAATTTATTTTAGAAATGAAGCATGACACGTATATAATCCACCTATTGATTTAAGCACATTGAATATACAAAATGAATTTATTTTAAATATTTCTAAAAAATCTTTCGAAGAAAAAAACATCCCTGAAGATGTTATTGATGAAAGATATAGAAAAGCAATTGAAAAAGAAGTAATAAACTTCATTACAAATCAATTATTGCAATATCAACTAAAAACAAAATCTTCTGGCAAAGAAATTGAAATGTTATTAAATAAAGACGTTGAAATTGCTAATTTAAATGAAGTAATTGCCCATTTAATGAGAGGGAAGGCTTTAAGTAGTTTTGTTGGTTTAAAACTAGTTTCTAAAAACGCTAATTTGCATAACTACAAAATAATTAACTTTAAAAATTTAGGCGAAGGAGGTAAATTTAATTTAAGAAATTTAAGTTACATCTTAATGGATAACAAGAATGTTATTCAAGAAACCAAGCCAAGTCAAATTAGAAAAAAAGTTATTGAAATAGTAGTTAATGCTGCATCTAAATTAGGTTTAGAAATTAACAATGATTATCAAATCTTTGCAATTAATAACGATGCTTATTGATTGGAATTAGTTTCAAAATATGATGATCCTAAACTAAAACAAAACAAGGAATTTTATGAAAAATTACAACAAGCCTTAAAAGCCCTACAATTACGCAAAACATTTAAATATGAAGGTAAGGATAAAGAAATTGAATTCGAGCCTAAGGATTTAGATCTTAAAAACCAACTTGAACAATACAAAAACTCTATTATTGAAGAACTCGAAAGAGAAATATATAATAATTCTCTAAAGGTTTGGATATGGATATATTATCAATAAGGCTAATAAAGAATATAATCCTGCAATTGACCCAGATTGAAAACCAAATCCAAATCCCGATGATGAGGATATTGTCAGTCCAGAAGATATACCTAAAGACCCAAATAGAATAAAGAAAGTCGTGAAAACTTGATGATTTCCTTTAGTGGTAATTGTAGGTATATTAACATTTTTAGTTGCTTCTATTTTCATAATTAAATCTTTATTAAGGAAATACGGTTGATCATTTGGAAAAAGAGCTAAACGTATTAAACGTCAAAATGAAAACAAGCAATCTTATCAAGAAAAACGCTCAAATAAGCGTCAAGAAAAATTAGCCAAAAAGGAAGCAAAAAATTTAAAACGCCAAACAAAAAAACAAGAAAAAACAAGCTTAAAGAAAGAAAAAAAGGACAAAAAAACAAAAAATAAACCAAAAATAAATAATGAGCAAAATTCTATAAATTAGCAAATAACATCAAGTGTTCTTGCACTTGGTGTTTTTAATTAATTAAATCCTTTAAAAATATATAATTATTGTCAAATGAAACTTTAAAAGTTATATTTATTTAATTTAAGGAGCAAAAATGTTTAATAAAAGAACCTGAATAGTAAATAATGGAGAGAGAGAGAGAGAGAGAGCTCTCAAAATCAAGAATTTAATTGACAAGAATATAGTGAATTAGAATGTCAAAGAGCGTTTTGAAGTTTTTATGAAAAAAACGTTTATGAAGATCCAACACACAAAATTTTAGATCAAGCATATTATGAAAAATACATCATAAATGGTACTGATGGAATAAATGAAGGTGTTTTATATGAATTCAAAAAAAAGTTTGATCAATTTCAAACATTGGAAAAAGCATTAGGCGAAGCCTTATCTTATTTAAAAAATTTTAATAATAATGGTCTAATACGAATTCCACGGTGAATATGTATAGCAACTTTTACTGACCATAAATATTGACTTATTGATGCTAAAAACTATGAAAATTTTATTTATGAAAACAATACTTTAAATATAGCTCCTTCGAGCGCTAAACCAGTTGTTTTAAAAGAGAATGAACAATCTTTAGAATGATTGAATCCTAAAGATCTTGTTTTAAAAATAACTCCAACCAAAAACGATGAAAAATATTTATTAACAAAACTTAATATCAATAATTTTCACAACATAAATGATAAGTTTTATGAAAAACTAGAACTAGAAAATGATTCTACATTTGTTCAAACTCCTGACGTTTTTATAAAAGATTTATTTAAAGGAATGAAAGATATAGAAAAGTGCGTAGAAAATTCTGGTTTAAATCTACAAAACGATTTTAATAAAATAAAAAAATTAAAATCTGCATTAATGCAATTAAATCAAGAAAAAAAGATTTTATATTGAGTAGAACCTATTTTTATTAATGATTTAAAAGAAATAATTGCAGAAAAATGGGATCATGTTGGAGGCAAGGATTATAGAAAAGATAGAGGCGCATTTTTTACCCCTAAAGAATATGCAGAAATTATGCAAACATATTTAAAAAATATATTCAATGAAAATCCCGACAAGGAAATTTTAGTAATAGATAGATGCGCAGGAACAGGACAACTTGAATATAATCTACCAAAAGATATTCTAAAATGCTTTGTTTTGAATACATATGAATTTTGTGAATGAGTAAATTTAGGAAGCAAGTTTCAAAATAAAGTAAGAATGCTTAAGCCTCCATATACAAATGCACAATTAATTGATGTTTATATTGATGAAAATCTTATGGAAAATGGAAACGCATTAACTGAAGAGTTTAATTCCTGACTAAAAAAATACATAGATAATTGAAGAATTCAATTTCCTAATGGGAAAATAGTTTTCTTTGAAAACCCTCCGTTCAGGGACGAAACTGCAAATTCTCATGGCAATGGACACTCAATCACAAAAAGTTATATTTATAATAAATTAAAAGAAGAAACAAAAATTGCAGATGGAACTATTAGAGATTTGAGTTTTCAATTTATTTGAAGCGCTAATCAATTTTTAAATGCTGGCGATGAATATTGCTTAATTTCTCCTATTAAATATTGAAAATGAAGAGATATAAATTCATTTAATTTTATTGAAGGTTTTTTATCAAATAGAAAAAAATACAATGCTACAGAAGGGGGCATTCCTATAATTAGATGAAAGAAAAATTTTCCTAATTCCTATGGATGCAGTTCTATTTTCTTATCAAATGAATTAGATGATAAAAAAATAGAAATAAAACAAATTAATAAGAGAGTTAATGAATTTAATATTCCAATAGTTAAAAAAGATGCTTCTTATGCTATTCTCTCCGTAGGTAATATGTTTGTACATAATGGAAACATTTTAACTAACCTTAATAAAGGCATTTCGAACAAAAAATTTTATGTTTCAAATGAAAATATTTTGCAAATTTCAGTTCTTAATGCTTTGAATGCTTGAAAAGGAAAAGATTATAGAAGAGATGCTCTCACTATAATGAAATCTGCTGATAAACAAGATAGCGCTTGAAAAGATATAGAATTTTTGAATGATTGTTTATTATGAACATTATTAACCGATAAAACCGAATGTTTTTCTTATTGGAGTGATAGTAATAAATTAATTTTAAATGAAATTTGCTATGCTGGCAAAGCAATAGAAAAATTAGACAAGAATTTGCTTGACAACGATCATAAAGAATTAATAAAAATTTGAAATCAGTTAAATAAGAAAATTGTTGAAAATTGTAAATCAAAAATTTTACCCAAATTTAATTATGGTTTAAAACAAATAATGAATGATTTTAATACCAAAAAAGTTTGAACAACTCGTTTTGGAAAAAAACAAGAGGATTATGAATTTCCTGAAATAAATTCATCTATTAAGACTCTTAAAACCAAATTAAGTGATTTTTATGATAAATATATTTATCCCAAATTAGAAAGATATGAATTATTGAAATAAAAAGATAAAAAATCTCTTACTAAATTAACTTATAATTTTTTTAGTAAAAGATTATCAATTTGTTTAAGAACAAACAATAAAGTAATTAAAAAATGTTATAAAGTCCCGAAAATTAAAAATATGAGACCCTCTATAATGACATTTTTTAAAGAAAAGTAAGGTAATTACCCAAATATGATGTTATAGTGCATATGCAAAAATAGCGCTTTTGTTTCTGAGCGCTATTTTATTATTAACTTTATGTATTCAATTATTTTTTAAAATATTATAAAATTAAATCGTTTTATGATATAATTTAATTAAATTTAGGGCAATACACGTAAGTAATCGAACATATTTTTCATCTAAATATCGACACCAAATTTAAAATTCATCCTTTGATAATTTTTGAAAATAAAGAAAATAAAACCTATTATTGTATAAGACTTCAAACGGCAAGAAAAAGTTCTAGCAAATATAATTTAATAATTGATAATAGTACTTATCAATCTAACAAATATTGAAAAAATCATGAAAGTGTAGCAATTACTAAAGATATATTTATTATTGATAAAGATGTTTTAGAAGCCAATGTAGATCAAAACATCTATCAAGAAACCTTTCCATTAAATCAAAGCGATAAATACCTAATAATTAATGACTTAGAACGAAGGATTAATTCAAATCCACCCGATCTAAACATTTTAAAAATATCAAATAATTTAAAAGATAATTTAGTTTTATATACTAACGATGAGTTAATAAATAATCAGCTTTTATCTACATTGTCTAATAATAGTAATAAAGTTAAGCGTGCAACAAAAAACTATTTTGCTAATAATTTTTCAAAATCCCAATTTCTTAAAGACATAAACACTTCAAATATAGAATATACTAAGCAAGCCCTAAAAAACATAAAGTTATGCATAAATAAAGCTAAAAAAATTGATTATACTAATTTTGAATATATTTTAGATGTTCAAACAAATACATATACATTTCATCTAATTCCCTCATCTTTATCTGATTTTGACAAGACCCCAACCGATCTCAAAGATTCCAAAGTAATCAACGAATATAACCAATCTCAGAAAGAGTCCAAAGCTAGCCAATTCCGCTCAAAA
>QWCD01000028.1_pt1 | contig 59908 bp, 58 predicted proteins | sample 1972461 | NCBI WGS metagenome assembly QWCD01 (sample SAMN09866717, study PRJNA288562) | Human vaginal metagenome isolate term4_vaginal, whole genome shotgun... | isolation source: vagina | host: Homo sapiens | place: USA: California | reverse complement strand
AAATAAGCCTGTAAGATCTCAGAATTTTTATCCAAAGTCTGACAATTGGAACAACACCAACTACTAGAAGAGGCTTCCAAAACTTGATCAAAAGATCGCAACAATTGCTGCCGTAAGCAAGTCTTTCCCGTCAAAAAGGCTAATACTTCTTGAATTTCCTGACTTCTTACTTTGAGATAGTCCATATAGTGCGTCTTCGCCTCTTCAATCCAGCAATAATGGTTACTATAAAAAAGCAATCGTTCTCTCAGTTCTTCTGGTAATTGTTCCAAAAAGCGTTTTTTCTCCCTTTCTTTCATTCGATAATACGCTTCTAAATTAGCCAGCACGCCTTCCTTTTCTTCCCATAGCTTATCTTGAAAAAACTTCAACCGCCGCCACTCATTCTCTGTGTAGAGACTCAAAACCATCGCCTGACGACCATCCCTTCCACATCTTCCCGCTTCCTGCACATATTCGTTGAGACTTTGAGGGAGATGATAATGTAAAACAAATCGTGTTTTCACCTGGTTAATCCCCATTCCAAACGCAGAAGTCGCTAGAATAAAGTCTAATCGATTAGCCTGAAAATCCGCTTGAATGGATAGGCGATCCTCACTTCTACGGTCCGCATGGTAAGTATCCAGACGAAAAGGCGTCTTCTCTTCCAAAAAACTCGCTAAATCTTCCAGTTCCTCTTTTTGATGGACATAGATAATTCCCGGCTTAGGAAGAATTTTCAACCAAGACAGTAAGGCCTCTCTTTTTTGACTTTCTTCAACTTTCACTTGGCCATAAAATAAATTCGGCCGATCCATAGAGAAAGTCACCCGCTGTAAAGGTTCCTCTTTTTCTAACAAAAAGGTTTCGATATCTTCTTGAATCCTTCGATTAGCCGTTGCAGTAAGGGCCAAAGTCAAAGGGAAATGAAGAACCTTTCGACAGGCTAACAAGCCTGTGTAGTCACTTCGGAAATCTTTCCCCCATTGAGAAATACAATGGGCCTCATCCACCACAAATAAGCGAATAGGGACTTGACTTAAAGGCTTCAAAATCTTTGGTTGAGCTAACATTTCTGGTGAAAGGATTAAGAAATCCCACTGGGGCAAGTGGGAAAGGATAAACTGCCTATCCCTCCCTGTCGTCATGGAATGGAGAGCCACACTCCGTTTAAAACCCGCTTGCTGCAATTGTAAGACTTGATCCTCCATCAAAGCCTGCAAAGGAGAAACCATTACCACTAGACCGGGAACCAAGCGATGATACAGTTGATAGATTAAACTCTTTCCACTTCCCGTCGCTAATATAGCTAGTGTGTGCCTTCCTTCTATCAAGGCTGTAAGCGCTTCTTTTTGACCCGGTCGAAAAGTTTTATAGGGCGTTTTTTCTTTTAATAACTGATCGAGGTCCACGTCGAATTGTCTCCTTCTTATTTGCAATTTGCCAATAACGAAAAGTCCAATAAGGGGCGGTTGGATAGAGTCGCTTAAAGTAGTCATAGTCCTCAGGAACTGGTCTTTGACGTAAGTCCTGTGCTGATTGATGAAGGTAATGTTGGATCTTACTTTCTAAAAAATTTAAACGAACCATACTTAATTCCACATAGTGATTATAAATCGTAGAAAGTTTTAAACGACGACACGCCGCAATTTCTTCTGTCGAATAACCTGCCACCAGAAACTTTCTCGTCACCTCTACCGAATCTGTCCATAAAGGATACCCCCGCAAAAGTTGCGTCACGAATTCCTTCAAAAAGGGGCAATCTTCTCTCTTTAGGCTTGCCTTCATCACCGCATTCACCGCTGCTTCTTGTCCCCATTCCACTTCTAATAAGCTCAATTGATACTTATGCGCTAATTGCCGATAAGTAAAAGCAGGGCATTCCTTGCACCCTAAACTCTCCACAAAAAAAGTAGCCGTTCTTTCATCAAACCCTTCCAAAAGAGTGGTCAACTCTTCTGCCACGTGTTTTGCTAAATCTAACTTCGTTTCTGTTTTTTGAGCATAGTAAGCTTTGATCCATTGTTGAACACTCACCGACTGCACAATAGGCACATAAACTTTTTCATCAACCGTTGCATACATCAAGGTTTGCCACCATAGACGTAAGGCTTGCTGACAAAACTGCTGGTGCAAACGAGGAAACATCCCCCACCTTTTCTTTAAGAGAGGAAGATAAAAATCAGGAAAAGACGAAGCAGTCAAACGCTCTTCCCAGTCATTCAGGAAAAGCTTTGGCGTTAACCCCATATAAGGCATTAAATCATACTTTAAAGCAAACCATAAAGTCGAATCTGTTCGCTTCCCTCTTAGGACTTGGCTGACAGAACTGGCATTTAGCGTCGCTGTTTGACTTTCTAGATAAGCTAGCACCCGTTCCATATGCTCACTCCTTCCTTTCTACTTAGTGGCCAGTCTTTTAAAACTCAGATTTCCTCTTCTGTTCCTTATTATAAAGGAAAAGTCTACACTTCTTCAATTTCTCCCTAATAAAAACAGAGAACCCGCTCCCCAAGTCCTAGGGAGCAGTTCTGTTTTATTCTCTGTGTCTTACTTTTTCTTTCTCAAGACAAAGCTTCCTCCCACTGTGGTTAAGAATCCAACCAACAGAGAAGTTACTCTTTCAAGTATTCCCGTTTCTGGTAGAGTTGTCAGCTGCTTCTGTCCTAAAGAATGAGAAGCTTCTGATGGTCGATTTTCAACCTTTCTCTTCACTTGTGAGACGTTTAAGTCTTGTCTTTGATTCTGTTTGCTGTCATTTGACTTAGTTGGCGTGTCCGTTGCCTGGTCGACTTGTTTCTGGAACCGTAACGGTAATTCGTGGGCGAGTTCCTTCTACAACTTGCCATTTCTTTAAAGGCTCTCCTGTTTTTGAATCAATAACCTCATCAATTGTTGGCTTCTCTGGCTGAACCAAGATATAGAAGTGTTTACTTTCTCCTTTAGCTGTGACAGTAATCTTATGTATACCAGATCGAGTTACTTTTCCTACCAAAGTAATATTCCGTTCGGTATCAGTATTAGTTGCCCCTTTTTTATCTTCCACTCTTAAATCACCAGAAGTAATAGGACTCCAATAACCTGTACCCCTCCAAGTAAACCGCCGCTAGGATTTTTAATTTTAATGGAATAATTAGCTCCAAAAGCTTCTGGACTATCAGCTTGTTGGGGATTATTTCTATTAATTTGATAAGCATTAAAAAATGGAGCTCCATCTTCTATTACCGACTGTTTTTTTGCACTACCACTATGATTATGGAAGGTAATTTGAGTATCCGCATACCTTAATCTGATTTTAAATTTTCGACTGGATGAATTGTGTTTTAAGGAATTATCTGTCGCTGTAATAGTTAAAGTTACTTCTAAATTTCTTTTTTTCTGTAAATCAGGTAATCCTTTCGCAACTGCTTCACTAAGCAGCATATTTAAGATTAATCGCTTTCCTCCACTTTGCTCACTTTCTATTTTTATACCTTTTTCAATTGGAAGGTCGCCACCTCCATCGGACGAAACTTTGACTGTAAAATTACTGATTCCACTATTATCACGCGCATAAATATCATCTATATAGACTCTTTCCCCTACATAATAAGTCCGAGTATCACTAGGGACCACAATCTCTGAGGGCATCTTATCCCGATCCACACGAAGATAAGATGTGATAATGTCATATTTATACCCACTTCCCTGTTCATTCATCACGCCTACATAAGTAGCTTTAATGCGAATAGGATGATTTCTTCCATCCTTTGCATTTTTAGCTTCTTTAAGATCGTCTTTATGTACTGGATTATTCGTATCAAATTCAACAATATATTTTCTTGAATCTTCTCCTCTTAAATTTACATAAGATTGTGGATTATCAATATCGTTCAATAACGTGAAGTTACTACCTTCTAGCTGTCTTTTCCATCTACCCAAACTCGGGAAATAGGAGAAGGTTTATTACTATCATAAAGTGTCTTGTCCTACCACTGTTGATAAGACTTTGTTGTAGAATACTCCCAAGACTTTAGTCTCCCTTCGTAGTAGAGTTTATTTTCCATATTTTGTCCTTGTTGAAGTCCAACTTCATTAGGGGCATCGATCGTTTCAAAATAAATATCAACTCCAGAATGACCATTGATTTGGAAATAGTAAACATCACGAGTGTTATCTTTGATAACTTCAAATAATCAAGCGGTTTATCTACAGTAAAGTTCCCTTGCTTGACTGGAACATGTGCAACGTTTCCCTTAGAACCAAAAGATAATTTTCGAATAGCTTCTTCAAGTGATTTACTTGTTCCTTCAAAAACAGGTGCTAAGTAATCGTTAGGTCCCGTCTGATAAATACGAATACTTTTCGGATCAATTTTTTGACCTTTAGGTACAGTAAAATAAATAGGAGCGTTTTGGTGATCTGCATGCGCTGAATTCACGAAGATTTGCCATCGATAACCATTATTATTTCGAGTCACCTTTGCATAAAAATCACCTTTATTTGTTTTCACATATTCCGGTGTCCAAGAATTATGTGTCCGATAGAGATAGGTATACTTCGGATATCCACTTGTTGAATGTTCCTAATCTTCAAAATACGATTTCCTTGAATCTTGATAAGGTTCTCCATTTGCCCGATCTTGCCAACGTGACCGATCAGATGCCGAACGTTTCTTTCTATTAGAGATAACTTGATCAGAAGATTGCTGTTCAGTCTCTGACTTTGGAGATTTCTCTTCTTTTGCAAGGTTTTGCGTTTGATTTTTTGGAGACCTTGTCTCATTTTTCGTTGCCGCTTTAAGGGCTGCTTCTTTAGAAGCTATAAGAGCTTCTAAAGCTAATCTCGCCTGATGGATGGCATCTCCCGTATTTCCGTCTACATCAACACCATCAACCAAACTTTTCAAGTGACTATAAGCGGCTTCATGCCCTAACACTAAGGCTTCCGCCTTCTTCAGCAAATCTTGACAAACTTTCACTTCTTCTAAAGTCGCATTCGTTTTTTGAGTAAAACTTTCAGCGCCCTTGTTGGCTGCTTGTACAGGATTGCCTGAATAGAACAAACTCACTCCTATCAAAACAGAAGCCACGCCTACACTATACTTACGAATAGAAAATCGAGGCTTTTCTTGAATTATCTGCTGGTTACTTTTGTGTCGATACAACACAGGAACACCTTCTTTCTTTAGAATACCATTTTAGCTATCTTACTTTACTCTACTTTTCATTCGCAACAGAGTAAATGTACCTGTTTTTACGAAAATTGTACAAAAAAACGGTACTGTTTAAGCAGAACCGTTGAAAAATATAGGGTTGTCGTCCTTTTAAGGCTTTGTTCTTTTTAGCTTTTTAATCATCAAAAGCCTAAAGTACACTCATTTTGTTCAAAAAATGTTTCCTTTTTTTCAAAAGAAAACCATCACCTGGGACAAATTCTAGGCAATGGTTCTAGTCTTTTATCAAAAGTTTTCTCTACACACTAGCAACGCCTAATCGTCTTCTAGCGACAGGAAGCACCGCAGATAACATCACAATATTTGCTATTGAGATCACTAATCCTTTAACCAGATTAAAGGGAATAATCGCGTAGAGAATGTAGTCTTGCATATTTGGAATTTTGAAATGCATAACAGCCATATAGAATGGTGTAATGACATAATAATTCAAGACCGCCAGCACAACCGTTAAGCAAATAATTCCTAAGATAAAGGCAAGGGCCATTCGGAAATAATACTTGAAGGCATCCTTTTCTACATGTAAGGATACTCCCGTTTTACGTAAGAGGTAATAGACCGGTAACATGTAAGAAAGAGTGGCCAAAAAGGCTGCCAAGTCTCCAATAGGATAACCCCCATGTCCTCCTGTTTGAATATAGTGTAAAGTGCCGCGAACAAAAGCTGTCCCTGCTCCAGCTAATGGCCCATATAAAAAGCAAGTGAATAAAACGGGGATATCCGAAAAATCCAATTTTAAAAAGGGTGTTGCTGGAAAAATAGGGAATGACAACAGCATTAAAGCAAATGCTATAGCCCCCATTATTGCAATAACAACCAATTGACGTGTCGATGTTTTCATACATAATCTCCTCTCTCCTTCGTAAGCAGAACACTGTCCTTTACTTTCGGGAAAGAAATGCCTCAACAAAAAAGATCCTTCTCACCTTTGCCTTCGCGGTAGCATGAAAAGAATCCAATGTCTTATCTTCTTCCATCCTGACTTTACAGTCGGTACTAGAATTTCACTAGCTCAATCATTCTCATGATTCGCGGACTTTACCGCCGATCGGGAATTTAACCCTGCCCCGAAGATTAATTGTATTAAACTGTATTCTCATGATAAGCCTATTCTATAAAATTTGCAAGCCTTTTCCTTACAAAATTGTTTTTATTTTTGAGCTTGCTGTTTCAAGCGAAGAACTTCACTTTTTAGCAAGGGGCGATATTCTCCTGGCCGTAAATCTTCCACGGTTAAGAAACCATACTGCTCACGCGTTAATTTTTTCACAGGATGACCCACCGCTTCGAACATTTTGCGCACTTGGCGATTTCGTCCTTCGTGAATCGTAATTTCTACGGTAGCATTTTTAGTGGCTTGTTTATTTTTGCGAACCTGTACTTTAGCTGGGGCTGTCTTCTTGCCATCAATAACTACGCCGGTCTCTAACCGATGTATTTCTTCTGGCGTTAAGAAGCCGGTAATTTTAGCAACATACACTTTATCTAATTGATAACGGGGATGCATTAAAAGGTTCGCCAATTCGCCATCATTGGTTAAGATTAAAACGCCAGTCGTATGATAATCTAACCTTCCCACAGGATAGATTCTTTGGGGGATATTTTTGAAATAATCTACCACCACTTTACGTCCCTTATCATCACTCACTGCAGAGATAACTTTATCCGGCTTATTAAAAAGATAGTAGACAGGTTCTTCTCGGTAAATAGGAATATCATCCACCTCGATTCGGTCACGATGACTCACCTTAACCCCTTGCGTTTGAACTACTTTTCCATTTACTTTTACTCTTCCTGCCAAAATCATTTTCTCAGCTTCCCGCCGAGAGGCCAGACCAGCATAGGCCATGACTTTTTGTAATCTCTCCATAATTTCTCCCTTATGTGTAAATACTCATTCTATCATGAAAAAGACTTGCTTCTTCATGAAGATTTCTCTTGACTCTCAAAAAAGTTCGGTTTGAAATAAGTCATCCGATTGATTTTGCCCTTCTTCTTGTGCTTTTATAGTCTCTAAGTCAGGTAAATCTGAAAGATTTTTCAAACCAAAATACTGATAAAAATAATCCGTCACTTGGTAGAGAATGGGGCGTCCAGGCGAATTTTGCCTGCCTGCTTCACAAATCAGATCATGCATCATCAAGCGTTGAATCATAGCACTGGACCCTACCCCTCTTATCTCATCAATCGCTAAACGCGTGATGGGTTGCTGGTAGGCAATAATCGCCAAAGTTTCCAGAGCTTGCTGGGACAATTTCAAAGCAAAAGGAGACCTGGCGTACGTTTTAATTGTCTCAGAGAAGGCAGATTTAGTCACCAATTGATAGCGATCTTTCACCTTGCCCAAGCGAATAGCGGAGTGGGGATTATGAGACAGCTCTTCTTCTAAAACTAACAGAGCATATCTTACTTTTTCTTGAGGTTGGTCAACTAAACTTGCCAATTCGACAAGTGACAAGCCTTCCTCCCCACTTACAAATAATAAACTCTGACACTGACCAATAAGATTCATTAAAACTCTCCTCTTTTAGTTAAGCGAATATCCTCTGCAATGTCATCTTGTTCAAGGACGAGCACTTGCTGTTTAGCGAGCTGAAGAAGGGCTAAAAACAAAGTGACAATCCGCTCTTTTTGGTAAGCTTTCTTACTTAAAAGATTAAAAAACGAGATCTCGCCTTCTTTATCCTCAAATGCTGTCTTAATTTCCGCAAAGGCTTCCTGCAAAGTATAAGATTCTGCTTGAATGGTTTTCTCAAGAGGGGCCTTATCCTTTAATCGTCTGACCATCTTCCTCAAAGCATTCACCAAATCGTCTGTCGTATTCTCCCCTTTTGGCAAGGGAACAACCACTTGGTAGGCGCTCAGATCACTCGCTTGTCTTGGATATTCTTGTGCCCGAAGTTCTTGCTTTTCTTCGAGAAGATGCCCAATTCTCTTATAGTTTTGATAATTCACTAATTGTTCTACTAAATCCTGTCTAGGATCTACTTCTTCTTCCTCTTCTTCAGGTTTGGGTAATAGCATATTGGCTTTAATCTCAATCAAAGTAGCTGCCATAACTAAATATTCACTCGCTACTTCCAAATTTCTGGATTGATTTTCTTGAATTAAAGCGAGATATTTTTCAGTGATCTCCACAATTGGAATATCAAAAATATCTACCTTCATTTGTTTAATTAAGTGTAAAAGTAAATCAAGCGGCCCTTCAAAAGCCGCTAGATCAATATACAATGCTTGCGATTGTTCTTCAGAGAGTCCCCATTCTTTAGCCATGCTGTCCCTCATTTTTCTTGACGTCTAATCCTATAATCTCAGAAATTGTTCGTTGTTCATGAAGTGCCCATTTTTTTAAGCATTCTGACATCTCCAACGTTCCACTGATCCCATACATAGGAAATTCTTTTGCAAGAGCTGATAAGCAGCTAAAGCTGATATCTTCGGCTTGAAAGGAAGGATTAATTGAAAGGTAGCGCACAAGAATTGCTTTATTTTCCGAATCCAAATCAAAGCCGATAATAGCAATCACATTATCTGTCTCTTCATCTCGCCAGAGATACACCTGACGCTGATTGGACTTGATTCGTTTCATTTCAAGCGTCAAATCTTCTAATGCCCGATAAGGCGCTAAATAACTTAACAGCCCCATTACAACTTTTTCATACTTGGCGACATATGGAATGAGCATACTTCACCTGTCCTTTCTTCGCTTTCCGATTATTAGGTTAGCACAAAAGTTGCTAATTGCCAACGTTTTCTCCCATTCCCCTCCTAAATTGATAAAGTGTCTCATAGGAAGGAATAAACTATAGCTGCTTAAAGATTTCGTTAATGGAGGATTGAAAAACAAGCGCATCTGGTCGTGGAAGTGGAATTGGCGTTTTGTTGATCACTGCTAAATAAGAACCTTGATAATATTGTAAAAGACTAGCTGCTGGCTGAACCAATAGAGAAGTTCCTGCCACAATTAATAAATCTGCCGCTTGCAACTCTCTTAAAGTCCCTTCAATGACTTTTTGATTCAATGGTTCTTCATAAAGAACAACATCTGGTCGTACAATTTCTTGGTCTTTAGGACATCGAGGGATACCCTCTTTGTCCACTTTTAACTGAGGATAAGTATACTCTTCCCCACAAGCTAAACAGTGATTGGTCCACACACTCCCATGCAATTCATAAACCTTTTTACTCCCTGCTCGTTGGTGCAAGCCATCAATATTCTGCGTAATAATTGCGACTCTTTTGCCTTTTTCTTCTAATTTTGCCAAATAACGATGGCAAAAATTAGGCTCAGCTTCTGGATGAACTAAGACATTAAAATGAAAGTCAAAAAATTGCTTGGGATGCTTCATAAAAAAAGAATGAGAAACAATTTCTTCTGGGGAATACTTCCCGCCCGAAGGTTTATTAAAGATACCTGTAGAAGATCGAAAATCAGGAATACCACTTGCAGTAGAAACTCCCGCTCCTCCAAAAAAGGCTATCCGATCACTCTCATAAATCATTTCTTTCAATTGTTCAATAGAATCCATACCCTCGCCTCCTTAATCAGTATTTTACCTTATTTCGCTTGAGCATGCCAAAAAATTCTTATCGTTCAAATCTTAGGGAAAACCTTATAAATATGCTATAATAATAAAGAAATCTGGCAATCGCCTGACGAAAGGAATACTACTATGTTAAAGGAAATAAAAAAGGGGCTTAGCTTGGCTATCCTTGCTCTTCTCCTCTTACAATTTGCTGCCTGTTCTTCCATTAAAAGTACAGATGATCAATTTTTCTCTGACTTATTCAAAACATGGCAAGCAAAACAGGAACTCCTGGCTAAAGACCCTAAGAACGAAAACTATCTCAAAGATTCTTTTAATAAAGAATGGGAAATGATGCATAAATACCAAGGGAAAAAATTTAAAGATGACGCCATTGGTCAAAACGCCAACACCTATTTAACAGAACTTAAAGGGTGTGTGGATACCATCAATCAAGAGGCCTCCATCGAAAATCAAAAAGCTTTTAATGAGCATTATAAGAAACGGATCGCTGCTTTAAAGAATTTAAAGAAAGATTCTCGGTTTGTGGTCCAAGAAGACCGCTTAGAGGAATTCAATGTTGAAAAGAGTGAAGAGATTATTCAAAAGCAAGCCAAAAATACAGAGGCTCTTAAACAACTTGAAAAAGATCTCAACGCTGTCAAATTAAAAGTGCAAGCTGAAAGTACCGACTCTCAAGCTGTATATGCCGGTGAAATCACCAACCACTCTTCCCATGAATTTAAAAATCTCGGGATCACTTACAAGTTTGTCAATAAGGATAAAGAAGTTTTGGCCACAGATACTTGGCGAATTGACAGTTTCAAACCTGGTCAAAAAGCGACCATTAAGATTAAAAATACCGCACCAAAAGATACTGATCATACTCAAATTGAACTAGAAAAGGGGTTAGAGATTAACTAATCTCTAACCCCTAACCAATCAAAAAGCTTTAACCGTTCTTGTGAGCCGTTAAAGCTTTTTTCATTTTCTTACTAAGCTCTAGGAAATGTCTTTTCGTAAGTTGTTTTCATATGTTGGGAATGAATGTGGGTATAAATTTGCGTGGTGGAAATATCAGAGTGCCCTAACAGCTCTTGAACGACTCTTAAGTCTGCTCCATTCTCTAAAAGGTGTGTCGCAAAAGAATGTCGTAAAGTGTGCGGGCTAATATTTTTTTGAATTCCTGCGATTTGAAGATACTGTTTCAATTTTTTCCATACGCCTTGCCTAGATAAGGGACGACCATGATGATTCACAAACAGTCGCCCTTTCGATTGATCTGTTTTGCCTAAGAGTTCGGGGCGAACCTTTTGAATATAAAAAGTTAACCACTCCACCGCTCCCTCATTCAAAGGGACAATCCGTTCTTTGTTGCCTTTTCCAATAGTCTGGATAAATTGAAGATCTTCATGAAGCTCACTCAAAGGCAGCATAACGGTTTCACTCACTCTCAGCCCCGTCGCATACATAAATTCCAATAAGGTGCGATCTCTCAGGCCTAGATAAGTTTCCAGATCAGGGGCTTCTAAAAGGCGATCCACCTCTTCCATAGTTAAAACTTGAGGCAAAGGATGTTTTTTCTTAGGCAAAGCTATATTTTCAACGGGATTTAGAGCCAATTGACCATCTAATTTGAGGTAACGAAAGAAGTGCCGCAAAGCCGATAAAAACTGACTCAAGGTTGACGTGGAAAGTCCCGCTTCATTCATTGTCATCAATTGATGAATCACATCTTGACGCTGAACCTGATCAAAAGCATGGATGTCTTGTTCTTGAAGACCGACTATAAATTTTTTCAAGACATTTGCATAAGTTTTTATGGTATTTTCACTTAATCCATTTTCTATGCGAAGAGTATTTAAAAAATCATCCACTATGTCTTGCATCGTCATTCAATCGCCCCCACTAATTCACGCGTTGAATTCCTTTTTCCGTTTGAATCACTTGCTTTTGTTTCAAGAGATGCCCCAAAGCACGCTTAAATTGGGCTTTGCTAATCCCTAAGGCTTGTCGAATAGCTTTAGGGTCACTTTTATCATTAAAAGGAAGACAACCATCCACTTGTCGGTCCATAAGAACCAGTAACATCTGAGCATCCTCCGAAATGGCTTCAAAAGACCGAGGTTTCAAAGATAAGTTGAGATTACCATTTTGTCCGATCCCTATCACCCGTCCCTTAACTTTTTGACCGAGACGAGGTTCCACTTCTCGTTCACTCGGATGAATAAAGGCTTGGTAGTAATCCTCCGTTATGGCATAGGTTCCCATTAATTTGGTTGCATAAACAGTCACTTCTTTGATTTGATTCATCCACCGTTTTTTGTTACCACGGATTTTAGTCGTTAAATCTTGAAAGACTTCTTGGTCTGCTGGAACTGCCCATTGTCGATCTTTTTTATCAACTATTAACTTTACCAACAAACGGTCCCCTGACTTAGGCCATAAGTTCTTTTCTCCTGGTAGATCATCTAAAGAAACTACCATATCTTTGTCAGGTAAACCAATCGAAACAAAACAACCAAGTTCTGGACGGACCTCTGTCACTTCTGCCCATCCATAGCGATTTTGCCGCGCAGAAGGATAAATTTGTGTGGCCTTAGGATGATTCTTTTGATCAAGATAAATAAACGCCTCACATTGACCGCCAAGTTTTCCTTTTTGGACTAAGCTTTTAGGTAATTGATAAGTTATTCCTTGGTACTGAAAGAAATAATTTCCTGTATTTTCATCTATAATTTTTCCATTGACAATGGATCCTAGGTCTTTGTTCATGTTCAAAAACTCCTTTAATTCGTATCTTCAGTATACCATATCTTTTGGGTCTGCTTAGGGTTTTCTTCCTTTCTTCTGTATCATACAACTGTTCAAAAAAATGACCCTACTCTTTTGAGCAGGATCACTTTTTGACTTTTAATCATTGAATTTTTAGCTAAGAATCTATTTTTCTGAGAGATACCGTGTCAAGAATTCTTTCGTCCGTTGATGTTTTGGATGATTAATGACTTGATCAGGCTCACCGTCTTCGACAATGATTCCCTTATCCATAAAGCAAATCCGAGAAGAAACATCTCGAGCGAAAGCCATTTCGTGAGTAACCACAATCATAGTTAATCCTTCATGTGCCAATTCTGTCATCGTCTGTAAAACTTCTCCTACCATCTCTGGATCGAGAGCTGAGGTAGGTTCATCAAACAGAAGGATCTCTGGATTCATAGATAGAGCCCGCGCAATCGCTACCCGTTGTTGTTGTCCACCAGACAATTGATCAGGTCTTGCTTCACGATAAGGGGCCATACCAACTTTTTCTAAATTTTTCAAAGCGATTTTTTTAGCTTCTTCTTCACTTCGTTTGAGAATCTTCACTTGACCAATCATACAATTCTTTAAAACATTCATATTTTTAAAGAGATTAAATTGTTGGAAAACCATCCCTACCTTTGCTCGATACCCATTTTGGTCAAAGCCAGGCGTCAGAATAGAACTTCCATGATGGCAAATGTCTCCAGCTGTTGGGGTTTCTAGGAGATTCATACATCTCAAAAGCGTAGATTTCCCAGAACCAGAAGACCCAATAATTGAAATTACTTCGCCAGGAGCCACTGTAAAATCAATGTCCTTTAAAACTAAATTATCTCCAAATTTCTTTTCTAAGTGTTGTACTTCTAAAATTGCATTATTCATGAATGTTCACCTCACTTGTTGATGATTGATACACGGTATAATGATCGCTCCCTGACATTTTCTTTTCAACGAGACGTAACAAGCGGGTCGTTGCAAAAGTTAATACAAAGTAAATCACAGATACGATAAAGAATGTCTGGAAGGTAAGGTAAGTTTTACCAGCTGCAGAACGTGTCACAAAGAATAATTCTGTTACAGCGATAACATTTAACACCGAAGTATCCTTGATATTAATCACAAATTCATTCCCTAAGGCAGGAAGAATACTTCGAATAGCTTGAGGGAGAACAACAAAAATCATAGTTTGAAGATGGCTCATCCCAATCGCTTTAGCAGCTTCACTCTGTCCATTATCCACACTGATAATGCCTCCACGAATAACCTCTGCAAGATAAGCTCCGGTGTTAATGGAAACAATCAGAAAAGCAGCCAACATTGCGGACATATCAATATCTAAAAATAGTTTAGAACCATAGAAAATTAACATCGCTTGAACCATCATTGGGGTCCCACGGAAAATTTCAATATAAGCTACAATCACAAAATCGAATATTCGATAAATTGCTTGAACAATTGCATTTGCTCCATTAATTGGAGTAGAACGATAAATAGCGATCAAAAGTCCGATACAGAAACCGATAAGAGTTGAAACCAAAGCAATCACCATGGTGTTCAAAGCACCCTTCATAAATTGTCCTTTGTAAGTTTTCCAAATACCAGCTACTTCTGACCAGAAGCCTTGACTTTCTCCCCGATTATTGAGGACCACCATTTTGTCCATTAATTGGCTACGATCTTCAGAAGTAAAATTGTTTAAGGCTTCATTAATCATAGGAGTTAATGGAGATCCCTTTCTTAAACCGACACAAGTCTCTGTGGATTGTCCCTTAAGATCAAATCCCTTTCCTTTTTCAAAACGAATAATCTGTAAATCAGAGTTAGCAGCAGTTGCAGCAAGTGCGCTCGGTCTTTCAGAAACATAACCATCGATTTTCTTACTTAGAACTGAAGAAATCATCGTTGGGAAAGAATCCATTGCTGTTTGTTTGTCTACACCTTCCATTTGATCAATAAGGCCATAGTGGAAAGTATTTAATTGAGCGGTTATCTTAGCTCCTGGGAAGTCTGCTAAGGAAGTCGCTTTTGCATATTTACTATCCTTACGTGTTACCACACAAATTTCAGAATCATAATAACTTCTCGTAAAGTCGATTTGTTCCAAACGTTGAGGTGTTGGGGACATCCCAGCGATAATAGCATCGATCTTTCCGGATTGTAAAGCAGGTGGAAGACCGTCCCATTCCATCTTTACAACTTCCAATTTTAATCCTAAGGCATCCGCAATACGTTTAGCGGTTTGAACGTCATAACCATTTGCGTATTCACCTTTCGCATTAGCGATTTCAACTGCCCCATCTTCCTTTGACGTTTGAGACCAGTTATAGGGAGCATAGTTAGCTTCCATCCCTACTCTAAGGACTCCTGGCGTTTCTAAGCCCTTATTCAACGCTTCAGAATCGACGGCTACCTTCCCTCCTTCTATTGCCAAAACACTAGGTGCAGGAATTACTAATGCCATCATCATTAACACGGTGACTAGCCTACGCCATATTCTCATTGCAAAAACCCTCTTTCTTTTCAAAATCTTAGAAATAGAAAAAACCTCTATTTCTGATCGAAAAGAGGTTCACATTGTTTTTATTTAAAATCCTGTCCTTATTATTTATATGGGGGACAGGATTCAAAAACTGGATAGTGCTCCACAAATGTGACAGTCGTATGAATATTCTTCATACGCCCAACCCTTTCATCCGGCGACGAAAGCATTTCGGCGAATTCCCCTTTCCTTATCTTCCTAGCTCCCGCTCAGATAAGTACTGATGGTTTTCGCGCCTCTATCTCGATATGTTTATAATATAAAGTATTTTTGTTTTAAACGCAAGTCTTTTTTTTAACTTTTTTGATAAAAACGTTTTCATTCAATCCATATATCTTTACCTATTCTTTGATGCCCTTCTCATAAGCTAGCCGTTCACTGCCGTCTAATAAACATATTTTTCCGCAGTAACGATATTCCTCTTGCTTTAAAATATGTCGCATACGCTGATTATCTGAGTGAGTATCTATCCGCACACTTTTCCTTTCTCCTTGTTTGATTTGTCTCTCAAACTGAGTAAATAACTGCCGACTAAGCCCCTCGCCTTTGACTAAAGGATTCATCACTAAACGATGAACGGCTCCGTATGATTCGTTCGACCAAATCCTATACTTTTCATAAACTTGATCATAGAAAGAAAGTCCATAAAAACCTATCGGCTCATTCCCCCGATAAACAAAATACCCTTCTTCAGCGATTAAAAGCGTTTTGAGACTCGCCTCCAAAGCTGGCCAATCTTGCCATTGATCAATTTCTTCTCGATTCAAATCCTCTCGTGCTTGTAAAAACCAAGTCTTCAATCTCTCAAAATCACTCTTATAAACCGCTGGATGAATCGTCCACTTTTTCATTCTTACCTCCTTCCCTCTTAAACACAAAAACCGGGTCAACTTTCGCGCCCAGTTTTTGTTTAAGATTCATTCTATTTCTTTTGACGAACATCTTCAAATTCTTTTAGCGTATCGTCTTTATCTGTCCAAGCTTTTTGATCAGCTCCGCCAGATACTTCTTTGATTTTGGCTTCTGTTTCAGCGCTTTGGTAAGCTTTTACCACTTTCTTGTAAAGCTCTTTATCTTTATTTTCAGCTTTCACAGCAATCACATTTTTGTATTGTGTTCCTAACTTACTTAAATCATCTGTATCTGAAAAAATGCCATCTTTTATCTTCAAACCTGCAGAAACTGCATAATTGGTATTGGCCACTACTGCATCTGCATCTTTCAATTTACTTGGGACTTGAGCAGCATCAACCTCTACAATTTTAAGATTTTTAGAATTTTCAGTAATATTTTGAACAGTTGGTGTTATCCCTGCTTCTTTATCTAATTTCAAAAGACCTGCTTGTTGTAAAAGTAAAAGCGCACGCCCACCATTTGTAGGATCATTAGGAATCACGACTGTTGCTCCATCTTTAAGGTCTTTAAGATCTTTTACTTTTTCAGAATAGGCGACCATAGCAGAAATATAGGTGTAACCAATTGGCACTAAATCTTTTTTATTCTTCTGGTCATAGTCACTCAAAAAAGCCACATGTTGAAAAGCATTCATATCAATTTCATTTTCAGCAACCGCCGCATTCGGTTGAACATAATCTGAAAAAAGTTTAACTTTAAGATCGATACCATCGTCTTTCAACTTTTTAGAAACATCGTTCCAAACTTTTTCTTCATTTTCCCCAGCTACTCCCACAGTCACTCGATTAGCTTTATCTGTTTTGTTGCCACATCCTGCAATGGTTAATACTGATAAGGCACTGACTAATAACACTTGCCATTTCTTCATTTGCTTCCCTCTTTCCTAATATTTCTAATGTTCGTAATGTTTAACGAGTCTATCAGCAATTGCTTGGCTAATAAACACAATAATCAAAATAATTAAAGTGGCAACAATCGTTATATCGTTTTGATAACGTTGATATCCTCTTGTAATCGCTAAATTACCAAGACCGCCACCGCCAACAACGCCAGCCATAGCTGTCAAGCTGATCACATTGATCACAGTTAGAGCAGATGTCCGAATAAGACCTGGTATCGCTTCTTTCAGATAAACTCTAATCACAATATCTCGAATAGAGCAGCCCATAGCTTGAGCGGCTTCAATAATCCCTTCATCAATTTCTAATAAGGCATTTTGAACTTGTCTCGCATAGAAGGGAATCGTTCCTACAATCAGCGGCACAAGAGAACCTGTTGTCCCAATAGAAGTTCCCACAATCAAGCGTGTAAATCCACCAAGCAAGGCAATCAAAATAACAAAAGGAATCGATCGACCGATATTAACGATCTTATCCACTATAGAATAAACCGCCCGATTTTCTTTTAAACCGCCTGGCATGTATAAGACCAACAAGACCCCTATAAGTATTCCAATAGCAAAACCTATCACGCAAGTAACAATCGTCATATACAAAGTTTCTAGGGTTGCTTTTAACATTTGATCTTGAATCGCTAACACATTAGGCATGATCGTTTTAAAAAAAGCCATTCTACTCTACCCCCTTTTTAGAAAAATCAATCGTATATTCTCGACACTTCACGCCATTATCCTGCATATATTGGAAAGCAGATCGAAGTTGTTCTTCCGTTCCATTTAAAGAAATTAACATGGTGCCTACAGGTGTCTGTTGTAAAATTTCCACATTTGCAAATAGAATATTAGCTGGCAATTGGAAACGTTGAGCAAGGGAAGCAATGAGAGGTTCCCCTGTACTTTCTCCTGTAAAATCAATGCGAATGACCCGATCATCTGGCTGAATATTTAAAAGATCTGGATTTTCTAAAATATTTTCGATTCCTTTTTCTGTTGGGCTAGCCGAACGAATAAAGTCTCTTGTGAGTGCTTCTTTAGGTTGACGGAAAATATCTAAGATGCTTCCTTCTTCAATTACTTTCCCGGACTGCATAACTGCTACCCGATCACAAATTTGTTTGATAACACTCATTTCATGGGTAATAATAACAATCGTAATCCCCATTTCTTTATTCACACGTTTTAATAATTCCAAAATTTGTCCTGTGGTCTTAGGGTCCAAAGCAGAAGTTGCTTCATCACATAAGAGAACATGAGGATCGTTTGCAAGTGCTCTAGCAATAGCGACTCTTTGCTTTTGGCCACCCGATAATTGAGAAGGATAAGCCTGACCTCTGTCACCTAAGCCTACTAAGTCCAACAATCGCTTGACCTTTTCATCAATTTCTTCTTGACTTAATCCAGACTCCTTCAAAGGAAAAGCAACATTTCCTGCCACAGTTCTTGCATTCATCAAGTTAAAATGCTGGAAAATCATTCCTATTTTCTTACGCGCTTCTCTTAAATCACGAGAATTTAATTCGGCTATATTTTCACCATTGACAATGACTTGCCCACTACTTGGTTTTTGTAGGCAGTTAATGGTACGTACTAATGTACTTTTACCCGCTCCAGAATAACCAATGACTCCAAAAATTTCTCCGTTATTTACGGTTAAAGAGACATTATCGACAGCTTTTAAATGACCATCTGGCGTATCAAAGGAAACGGAGACGTTGTTTAATTTAATCAAATGAACGTCATCCTTTCTACATCTCATTTATTTGTTTTTTTATTCTATCATCTTTTCCGACCTTATGACGAATCAAGTTTTTATTAAGTTTGATCGCTTTAATTGATCAGACTTCCTTAAAAGCAGATTCTTTTACTTTTTTTAATTTCTACTTTATAATTATTCTAAAGTAGAAATTAAAAATTGCTTTTGAAGGAGGAATTTTATGTCTTACACTAAAACTAAAATTGCGCTTAATCAACTCGTCGCAGATCTTGTACAGGGCCACACAGTCCTTCATCAAATTCACTGGTATATGCGCGGAGAAGGCTTCTTATTTTATCATCCTAAATTAGATAAATATATGGATATTCTCAGCGAACAACTCGATACCGTTTCTGAGCGATTAATCACCATTGATGGCTCCCCTTACTCTACACTTAAAGAATTTGCTGAACATACCAAAATTGAAGATCGTTCCGGTCAATGGAATACCAGCATTTCTGAAGACATGCACCGAGTTTCCACAGTTATTCGTCAATTAGTTGAAGACTATCAACAAGGCGTTGATGCCGCCAGTGAAGAAGGCGACGCGGCCAGTGAAGACATCTGCACAGGCTACTTACGTGACTTACAAAAAGTCCTTTGGATGCTTCAAGCAGAGATAGGAAAAGCTCCAGAAATTGAGCGTTAAGATTTTTCTTATCAAAACCTCAAAAAAAGAGTCACTCCTTATTAAGCGAGTGACTCTTTTTGGTTTTAACTATTTTCCAAGAACTTGTTTCGCTTGGTCACAAATTGTTGCAAAAGCTTCTGGATCGTTGATCGCAATATCAGCTAACATTTTACGGTTAATATCAATATTGGCTTGATGTAAACCATTCATTAAACGGCTGTAGCTCAATCCGTTCACACGAGCTGCAGCATTGATACGTGTGATCCATAAACGACGGAAGTCACGTTTTCTCTTCCGACGATCACGGAAAGCATACATATAAGATTTCATAACGGCTTCTTTAGCCATCTTATAGTTTGTTGATTTTGCTCCAAAATAACCTTTTGCTAATTTTAAATATTTTTTACGACGACGACGAGTCACCGTACCACCTTTAACACGTGCCATATTATTCCTCCTTGAGTCTTTCTAAGATCTGTTCTATAAAGCTTCTCTTAATAAGCTTCTAACATTTGTTTGATACGTTTCATATCTGTTGAATGTACCAAAGTTGCTTGTTTGTGCTGACGACGTTGTTTCTTAGTCTTTCCATGGAAACGGTGAGAACGTTCTGAATGGCTACGTTTTAATTCGCCAGAAGCAGTCCGTTTGAAACGTTTAACTGACGCACGATGTGTTTTTTGTTTTGGCATATTTAAATCCTCCTGAAATTAATCTTCTTTTGGTGCTAACTGTAATTGCATGGAACGACCTTCCATTTTAGGTTTCTGTTCCACTACGGCAATATCAGCTAATTCTCCAGAAAAGCGATCAAGCACTTCCTGGCCAAGATCTTTATGAGTAATAGCACGGCCTCTAAAACGAATAGAAACCTTCACCTTATTATGCTTTTCAATGAATTTTCTTCCTTGACGTAATTTGGTTTGGAAGTCATTTTCATCAATAGTAGGACTCAAGCGAATTTCTTTCACTTGAATAATCTTTTGATTTCGACGTTGTTCGCGTGCTTTACGTTGTTGTTGATAACGATATTTACCATAATCCATAATGCGGGCTACTGGAGGATTAGCATTTGGTGAAACCATAACTAAATCCAAACCCTCTTCTTCCGCTTTACTTAAGGCGTCTCGTTTACTAATAACCCCGAGTTGTCCGCCATTGGAATCAATCACACGCAACTCTTTAGCGCGAATTTCTTCATTGATAAATAATTCGTTGTTCTTATTTTTAGCGATACCTATTCACCTCCAAAATTGACTATACTAACAATATTTGTGAGAGGTCTGCATAGAAAAAGGCGACGGAATAAGCATCCCCGTCGCCTTCACACAGTCTTGTGCTTTTGTATCTATCAGCCCGAGGACTTCTTTGTCAACTCAGGCGAGAAACGGGTGTTTCTGCTTCTTTTCTCAACTTTTTCATTGTACTCTCTTTTTCTATCTTTGTCAAAGACTTTTTTATTTCTTATACTAAGAATTTTTATCAATCTTTTTTAGTTATCATACCGTCCTAACAACCGTTTCACTTTTTCATAAACTTTGAGGAAGGTCGGATGCGGAGACCAAGTAAAGGTACCCATTGTTCGTTCAGCATACCCATTAAAAGAAACTTTAAAACGAAAGAGGCCATTATTTTCATCAAACGGCTCACTAATTCCTAGAAAATTATAAACAGGAATCTTCTTATCCAAAGCCAATCGAATCGTTTGATCTTGAATAAGGTAAGGAGCATTAATCAAGGAATACTCTTCATTAGCCCCTGAATAAAGATAGGTTAATTCGTAAGGACTAATAATAAAGAGTGCCACTGCCAACACTGTTTTTTCTTCTGTGGCTTGATCAATCCATTCCTTAGCATCTACCAAACGTTTGCCCTGTGCTTCATATTGCGAAAGGATTTCGCGATGTTGATTATTTTTCTTCCGACTATTTGGATTAAGGGCTAAGTCTGCTTCTAGAGCATCTAATTCTTCTTTGAGTACTTGCCGACGATTTTGGAGTTTTTCTTGATAGGCTTTAAAATCAATCTCAGCCAAAATAAATTGCGCTCTGTCCCCCATCGTTTGATAAACCTGTTCAAAATAAATATACTCTTTAGGCGAAATTCCTAAACGGTGGCAAGTTTTTTCATAACAAGCATAAAATCTAGGCATTTCCTCTAAACCCGTAATTTCACGAACAACTGTTGGATAATGATGGGCTTGCTTTAAAGATTGTTGTGCACCTTTGAGATAAGATTTCTCTGATTTTGAAGGATCCACACCCTTCAAATCTTTTTTATAATTCCAATCAAAACCTGCAAATTCTGGACGAAGATCTAATTTATGATAGCTATATCCTGCTTTTTGGAAAATCTCAATCAAAGATTCATTTTGAAATTTAGGATTTTCTCCACGAACATCTGTGACTACATAAGGCACATCAGGTTTAATCAACAAAAAAATGCCCCCGTTATTTTTCACATAAGTCTGCAAGGCTTTTAAAAAGGCACTGACGGTCTCTGAATTCTCAGCAGATGAAGGTAACCACCCTTCTATTTCATAAGCTTTTCCTACACGAGTAGGAAGAGCTGCTAATAAGGCTGCTTCAAGGACTTGATGGTGATCATCTTCTAAGCCTACAAAATGAATTTTGCGACCACGTTTTTCCTTCAAATGTGCCATATCTATTGATTGTAAGTGATTACTCTTGCCTAATTTTTTAATCCATTGATCAAAATCTTCTGATGATAATTCAACAAATTTCATGTCTTCTACCTTCTCACCTTAATGTTTCTTCCCACTATGTCGACGTTTTTTATTCAATTGCCGTGCCATTTTCTTAGCAGCGAGTTCTTGGACCCGGTTCTTCTTTCGACGTCCGCCATCCATTCTACCAAATCCTCCCATGCCACCACCTGGCATACCACCCATTAATCCGCTGAGGGCACTCATGTCTCCATTGGTCATAGCAGACATCATTGTGCGCGTCTGATTGAATTGTTTGATCAATTGGTTGACTTGAATCAAAGTCGTTGCAGATCCTTTGGCAATACGTCTTCTTCGACTTTGATTAATGGCATCTGGGTTTTGCCGTTCTTCTTCTGTCATGGATTGAATGATCGCCTTAGTTCGTACCATATCTTTAGGATCAATATTCATTTTGTCAATGGGTAACATCTTATTCAAGCCAGGAATCATCTTCAAAATACTTTCAAAAGAACCTAACTTATTGACTTGATTCATCTGCTTCAAGAAGTCATTGAAGTCATAGGTACTGGCTTTCATTTTTTCAGCCATAGCCGCTGCTTCTTCCTCATCGAATTCTTTTTGAGCCTTTTCGATGAGAGTCATCATATCTCCCATTCCCAAAATTCGATTGGACATCCGGTCTGGATAGAATGTTTCAAGTTCAGTTAACTTTTCCCCCATCCCAGCAAATTTGATAGGTTTTCCTGTTATCGAGGCGATTGACAAGGCTGCTCCACCGCGAGTATCCCCATCTAATTTCGTCAAAACAACTCCTGTCACATCGATAGTTTCATTGAAAGTCTTGGCAACATTCGCTGCTTCTTGCCCTGTCATGGCATCAATCGTCAGAAGAATTTCATCTGGATGTACTGCTTCTTGAATATTTTTAAGTTCTTCCATCAAGGTTTGATCGATTTGTAGTCGCCCTGCGGTATCAATAAATACCGTATCATACCCCTTCTCTTCTGCATAAAGGAGTGCTTTTTTAGCGATTTCAACCGGGCTCACTTGGTCCCCTAATTGAAAGACAGGTACGTCTAATTGCTTCCCGATTGTTTCTAATTGATCAATTGCAGCCGGGCGATAAACATCCCCTGCAACAAGAAGAGGACGCCGATGATCTTCTTGTCGAAGATGGTTAGCTAATTTCCCAACTGTTGTCGTTTTACCTGCCCCTTGTAACCCAGCCATCATAATAACAGTTGGCCCTTCCTTAGCATATTGGATACCGACTTGTTCTCCCCCTAAAAGAGCAGTCAGTTCTTCATCCACAATTTTTATAATTTGTTGAGCAGGACTCAAAGATGCTAATACTTCACTATTTAAAGCTTTTTCTTGAACTTTTCGGACAAAATTTTTCACAACTTTGAAGTTCACGTCCGCTTCTAAAAGCGCTAGGCGAACTTCCCGCATCATTTCCTTCAAGTCACCTTCTGAAATTTTTCCTTTTTTTCCTACTTTTTCAACCGCTCCTTGTAAACGATCGGATAAACTTTCAAATGCCATGATTTTCCCTCTTCTATCTATTAATCTTTACTATCCTCAATGAGCAATAATTCTGTAAGTGTCTTTTTCAAATAAGTATCTGTTGGATATTGGGTATCAAAATAGCGAAGTAACTCTTCTCCCCGTTCATTTCTTAACTGATAATATTTTTTCAAATGTAAAATCTTTTCATAATGTTTTAAAATTTTTTCTGTTCGTCGAATATTATCATAAACAGCTTGCCGACTTACTTGACTATATTCCGCTATTTCTCCCAAAGAATAATCATCTCGATAATACATCTCGATATATTCTCTTTGTTTAGGCGTGAGGAGATCTCCATAAAAATCAAACAGTTGATTCACTTCATTGGTCTTACTAATTTCCACAAGATCCCTCCTTTGGAAATAGATACTTTCAACCCTTAAGAATACCGAAGGGACTAAAGAAAGTCAATGTATCCTCCATCTCTTCTAAAAAAGCCTCATTTCTGATGAACTACTCTTCAGGAAGAATGACGTCCAACATAGAAACAAGGACCTTTCCTTAGTCTTTCACTTCAACCACTGATCGAACTAATTGATAAATGAAATTTTCAGCGCTGAAAATTTGTAAATCATCCATAGCTTCTCCAAGTCCAATTAACTTCACGGGAAGATCTAATTCATAACGAATAGCAAAAATAACCCCACCTTTAGCCGTTCCATCTAACTTCGTCAGAACTAATCCTGTTAAATCTACTGTTTTATGGAATTCTTTGGCTTGAACGAGCGCATTTTGTCCAGTTGTCGCATCTAAAACCAACAAAGTCTCGTGAGGGGCAGCAGGGATTTCTCTTTTGATTACTCGATTCATTTTTTCTAATTCATTCATCAAGTTGACCTTGTTTTGCAATCGACCGGCCGTATCAATGAGCAAGTAATCGTATCCTTCAGTTTGGGCTTTTTTCATCGCATCATAGACTACGGCTGAAGGATCTCCATTTTCTTTGCCGATCACCACTGGAACATCTAAGCGTTCTCCCCATTTCATCAATTGTTCAACAGCGCCTGCCCGAAAAGTATCGCCCGCAGCGAGAAGGACTTTCTTACCTTGGCTGGCATAGCGATAAGCCATTTTAGCAATCGTTGTTGTTTTCCCTACACCGTTGACGCCAACAAAGAGATAAACCGTTGGTCCTTCTTCATTTTCTTGAAGAACAACCTTTCCTTCTTCTCCCTTATCATAGATTCGAATGAGTTCTTCAATAACTGTTTGCTTGACTTCTTCTCCTTGGGTAATGCCTTTTCTTTGGATAGCTTCTCTGACAGCATCTGACAAGGCTAAAGTCATATCAAAACCCACATCGCTCATTATCAAAGTTTCCTCTAAATCATCAAAGAAATCTTCATCCACTTCACGAAATCCTGCAAACAAATCATTCATTTTTTGAGAAAAAGTTTTACGAGTTTTTTCAACCCCCTTATCGTATTTCTCAAAAATAATTTTCTCTTCTTCACTCGATTTCGTTTGATGGGTTAAAGCGGGATCTTCTCCTGTAAACGCTTGTTTAATTCGATCAAATAAGCCCATTTTTATTTCTCCTTTTTGTCCAATATAAAACGATGAATAGCGTGAGCCACACCGTCTTCCCCATTACTCTTTGTCACATAAGTCGCATGGGCCTTCACTTCATCACTAGCATTAGCCATAGCGACCCCTGTTCCTGCCCACTCTAACATTGCAAGGTCATTTTGTTCATCCCCAATAGCCATCACTTCTGCTGCTTGAATTCCTAAATATTGACTCAGAGCTTCTAGTCCGGTTCCCTTATCAATTCCCTTAGGCATCACTTCCAATTGGTAAGGATGCGACTGCATCACAGAATAAGTTTGACTTAACCAAGCAGGCAAGTTCTTGATTTGACTTTGAAGATGTTCTTCTTCTGTATTAACAACAATTTTATAAAAATGATAGTCTTCCTGTAAATCATCCGACTGGTAAGAATAGAAAGGCATATAAGTCGTCAATTGATCATAGGTACCTGGCCAGTCCTTAGGATAATGCATACGATAAGCGGCATCGATGCCCACCGCATCCACAGGTAAGTCTAACTCTTGCATAACCGCTTCGATCTTCTCCAAATTTTCTCTTTTCATGATTGTTTCAGAAATCACTTCTCGAGATTGATTTCTTAATACCAAACCACCATTATAGGTAATACTATAATGATCAGAGCTATTCATTTGACATTGATCCAAGACAAATTGAATGCCTTCAATAGGGCGTCCTGTACAGATAACCACTTCCACTCCAGAGTGAATAGCTTGTTGTATGCTTTGAATATTCGCTTCACTAATCGTTTTATCGTCCCTTAAAAGGGTACCATCTAAATCAATCGCTATTAATTTTATCATAGACTCTTTCAAGCTCCTTCTTTGGTTTATTTTTGCTAGGCTTTATTATACCATGTCCTCCGTTTGATAAAGGCAAATGTGCCGCGTAAACTTTCATTTAGTCTGTTAGATCGGCAACATCCTCTAATCGTACAGAGGCTAATTTAGATACCCCCCGTTCTTGCATCGTCACCCCATAAAGAATATTGGCGGATTGCATGGTTCCTTTTCTGTGTGAAATCACGATAAACTGTGTTTTCTCTGAAAAGTCTTGCAAATACTTGCCATAACGAGCCACATTATTATCATCCAAAGCAGCTTCTACTTCATCCAGAATCGAAAATGGAACAGTTTTGACATCTAAGATCGCAAACAAAAGCGCTATCGCCGTTAAAGCACGCTCCCCACCAGATAGCAAGCTTAATAATTGGAGACGTTTGCCTGGCGGTTGGGCCATAATCTCAATTCCTGTATGTAAAAGATCTCCTTCATCAGTTAAACGTAAGCTTGCTTTTCCTCCTCCAAATAGAGCAGGAAAAATCCGTTCAAAGGCCTGTTGAATAGCTCCAAAAGTTTCTTTAAAGCGTTCTGAAACTTCTGTATCCATCTCCTCTATCGCTTGGTATAAATTATTCATGGCCTCTAAGATGTCATCCCGTTGTTTGATCATAAATTCGTATCTTGTATGAACTTCTTCATATTCTTCAATCGAAGCAAGATTCACAGGACCTAATTGGTCAATTTGACGTTTGAGTAAACGAACTCTATTCGAGGCTTCTTCAACAGAAATTTTTAAATCACTCACTTCTCTCGCTCGCTCATACGTTAGCCCGTACTCTTCACGCAACTGCTCTAAGTGATTGTCAATGGCAACTTCATACCGACCGGCAGAAGCTTCCAATTTGGCCAATTTTTGCAAGAGAGATTGGAGCCCTTGATTGAGTTCTTTGTAAGCCTCATCATGTTCAGCTTGTTGATTTTGCATGACCCGCCGTTCAGATTTAGCGGTATGCAATTGTTTTTCTAATTGCTTTTTCTCATCCAACAAAGCTTGATAAGTCGTCTCAAGTTGAGAGAGGGAACTCTCTTCTTCCCCACTATGACTCTCCAACTCTTCAAGGTAGTTTTCTAAATGAGTAATTTCTTCTTGACTAGAGGCTAGCTGCTGATCTTTTTCGCAATAAGCGATACGAGTTTGTTTAAGTTGTTCCTTTAAGACTGCCAAAGTCGTGCTAATTTCTTGATAATCTTTTTGAATTTGTGCTTCTTGAAGGGATTTTTCTTCTTCAGACATCCGCTGATGATCCATTTGCTGTTTGAGGGTGGTTAAGTGATGCGTTAAGTCTTCCAGAGAATCTTGCTTAGCTTGCAAGTCTTGTTGACTATCTTCCCTATCTTGAGAAAGAACAGTCTCATCATACTCTCCCGCTTGCAACTCTTTAATCACTTCTTGCAAGCGCTCATTGAGGGACTCTTCTTTTTCTTTAAGCCGCCGCTCTTCAAAGCGACTTTCATCGCCTTCTTTTTGTAAGGTCAAAAGCTCTTCTTGTAGAGCTTTTAAGTGAGAAGTAGCAGCTTCAAGCTGGTCTTCTTCTTCATGAAGGGACTGCGTTAACTGGTCAATAGAAGCTTGAAGTTGGCGCAGTTGATTTTTTCGAGAGAGCAGTCCCCCTTGCTTTTGCTTCGTAGCTCCCCCAGTAAGTGATCCCCCCGCATTAACTACATCTCCCGCAAGAGTAACCACCCGATAGCGGTAATGAATTTTTTTAGCAATTTGTCGCGCATATGTGAGATCCTGTGCCACCAAGATTTGTCCCATCAGATTCTCCATAATCGTCTTATACAAGGACTGGTAAGACACTAAATCGACTAATACGCCTAAGAAGCCATGCTCTTTGACCAGTTGAAGTTTTTGATCTCGAGGAATAGATCGACTTTTAATCGTATCTAAAGGTAGGAAGGTGGCTCGCCCTGCCTTTTTCTCTCGTAGACGTTTAATGATAGCTTGAGCCGAAGCGCCACTATCCGTCACAATATTTTGCATGGCTCCCCCTAAAACGACTTCACAAGCAAGTGCATACTCTTCTGGAACTTCTAAGAGTTGAGCAACGGCTCCATGCATCCCTGAGAATTGTGCTTTCATAGCCAGCGCATTCTTGACCCCAAAATAAAAACCATCATGATGATCTGCTAAGGCTTGTAAGCTATCTTTTTGGGCTTTTTTCTGCAAAAGAGCAGTCGTCGTTTGCTGATAGCCAGCCTTTAGTTTCTCCACTTGCTTCTTTTTTTCAGTGAATGCTTGGGCTTTTTCTTGATAAGTTTTTACCAAAGAACGGACATGGTCGCTCGCTTCTTGCCAAGCTTTTTGATGAGCATTAACTTGATCCGCAAACGCCTTCTTCTGAGCTTCTTGCTCTTCTTTCCGCTTTTGAAACCGCAAATTCTGCTGCTCATATTGGTCAAGATCTTTTTGTATTTGTTGAATCTGATTTTTTAAATCAGATTCTCTTTGTAGAAGGCTGATATAGTCATTTCGCAAGCTTTCTAAGTCTATCCCCTCTTCTTGCTTAATCTGCTGAAGGGATTCCTTCATGCGATCATAGAGGGCCTGCTTAGCTTCGACTTCCTCTTGTTGTTTTCTTTCCTTTGCTTGAAGGGCGTTAGCTTCATCCTTTTGTTGATCCAATCTCGTCTTCAACTGTTCCAAAGTTTGCTGCTGACTTTGTTGGTTAAGGAATTGATATTCTTTTTTTTGATTGGCTATTTGAATACGACTAGATGCTTTTTCTGCTTTTTGAACGACTTGAACGTAAGCTGCATTTAACTGATTAACTTTCATTTCGCTCTGGTCCAATTGAACTTGATCGTCGGCTAATTGCTCTTGTAAGTGCTCAAAAGCTTGACGTTTTTCTTCATGTTCTTTTTGATAAGCTTCTAAGTCTTTTTTAGTCAGTTGCCATTTTTCATTTAAAGTTTCAATTTGAACAGCTGTTAAAGCAATTTCAATTTCACTTAATTCCTTCTTCTTGATTTGATAACTCTCAGCAGCTTCTTTCTGAAGGCGAAGAGGCTCTAGACGTCCTTCAATTTCATGGACAATGTCTTTTATCCGATTCAAATTTTCATGAGCTTTGAGAAGCTTACGTTCAGCTTCTTGCTTACGCGATTTATATTTCATCACACCTGCAGCTTCTTCAAAAATTGCCCGTCTCTCTTCAGGCTTTTGAGAGAAAATCTCTTCTACTTTTCCTTGAGAAATAATAGAAAAAGATTCTTTACCAACTCCGGTGTCCATCATTAACTGCGTAATATCTTTTAGCCGACAAGCTTTCTCATTAATTTGATAAAGACTTTCACCGTTCCGGGTATAACGACGACTAATGCTGACTTGGTCGACCTCTGGCATCAAGATATGATTCTTATTATCAAAAATCAAAGAAACTTGCGCATACTGAGATTGACGCCTTTGGGAAGAACCGGCAAACACAACATCATCCATTCGTTTCCCACGTAAAGATTTTGCAGACTGTTCACCTAATACCCACTTAATCGCTTCTATAATATTCGATTTTCCAGATCCATTCGGTCCAATAATTGCAGTAAAGCCTTTATCCAATTCAATTCTTGTTTTATCTGCAAAGCTCTTAAAGCCTACCATTTCAATTGCTTTTAAATACACAAGACACTTCTCCTATTTTTGCTTTTCTACCTTATCCAAGGCCTCCTTAGCTGCTGCTTGTTCAGCCATCTTCTTAGAACTTCCGCTTCCATGTCCAATCACTTGACCATTCAAAGAAACCTCTACATCGAAATTTTTTTGATGAGAGGGGCCAGTTTCTTTGACAATTTCATAAGAAAGATGAATTTGCCCATTTTTTTGAAGTTCTTCTTGTAAGGCCGTTTTATTATCTCGATGATCTTTAAATTCGCCGCTCTCGATCTTAGGATAAACGGTTTGCTTTAAAAATTCCTCAACAGCATCTAACCCAAGATCGAGATATAAAGCCCCTACAACAGCTTCAAATAAATCACATAGTAGGGATGGACGCTTACGTCCACCATTTGCTTCTTCCCCATGTCCTAATCGAATAAATTGATCAAAGCCGCATTCCTTGCACCGTAATGAAAAAGAATCTTCACACACAATCAAGGCCCGCATACGAGACAAGTCTCCTTCTGGCAACTGAGGATAATGTTTATAAAGATAGGTGGATACCAATAATTCAAGAACAGCATCTCCTAAATATTCAATACGTTCATTATCCTCTAATTCTTCCATTTTTTTCTCATTCATATATGAAGAATGCGTCAAAGCAATATGGTAAGGTGCATCCTCTTGAATCACCAGACCAAATCGATTTTTAAATAAATCCCTAATATTGTCACACATACAAAATCCTCCTTTACCGTCGCATCTTTTATTCACAGTTTGGATGAATCGCTTCTAAAAGATCGCCTATCGTTTCAATATTTTCAACTGTTTTATCACTAATATTATGACCGAATCGATCCTCTAGCGTCATTACAAATTCTACCACATCTAGAGAATCCGCTCCTAAATCTTCTTTGAATCGAGTTTCAGCGGTTATTTTATCATCTTCAATGCCGTAACGATCTACGATCATTTCTCGAATGGCTTGTAATCGGGTCTCTTTACTCATTTTCTCTCTCTTCTTCCTTAACGGATGCCATACTTTTCAGTTCTTCAGCCAGCGCTTGGTACATCCCTGAATTTACAATTTTATAAGTTTGACGAAGGGTCGCCAAAACCGTTTGAGCAGAAGCATTGCCATGGCACTTAATCACTGGGGCCTTTACTCCAAATAAAGTCGCTCCTCCTGCCGTATCTGGATTAAAGGACTGTAAGGCTTCTTTTAAGGTTCCTTTAATCAACAAGCCTCCCAATTTGGTTTTCAAATCTCCTGACTTGATGGTTGTTTTTAAAAGTTGCAACAAATGCGTTGCGGTTCCTTCAATTGCTTTTAACACAGCATTTCCTGTAAAGCCATCAGAAACTACTACATCACAAACGCCTCCTAAAAGATCGCGGGACTCTACATTTCCAATAAAATGAATGCCTTCAGTTTCTTTTAGCAAGGCATATGCTTCCTTGGTGAGATGGTTACCTTTACTATCTTCAGTACCATTATTCAATAAACCTACTCGGGGTTGAGCGATTCCTAACACTTCTTGGGCGTATCGACTCCCCATTAAAGCATTTTGTTGGAATTGTTTAGCTTTAGAATCTGCGTTAGCTCCCATATCTACTAAAACAAACTGATGGGAAGGATCTGTCAAATTAGGCAAAGTCCCTAATAAAGCTGGTCTTGAGATTCCCCTAATTCGACCAACAATGATCGTCCCCGCCGCTAAAAGTGCCCCTGTATTTCCTGCTGAAACCAAAGCGTCCGCTTGACCATCTTTTACGGCACGGGCAGCCACCATCATCGAAGATTGTTTTTTTCTTCGAACAGCCTTTACGGGCTCATCTTCAAACTGAATCACTTGATCACAATGAATAATTTCAATGTTGGAAGGACGTTCATTTTTAAAATAAGGCGCAATTTCTTCAGATTTCCCATAAAGCTGAATCGTCATCTCAGGAAACTCTTTAGCAGCTAATAGCGCCCCTTCAACAATAGCACCAGGTGCGTTGTCTCCACCCATGGCATCCACAGCAATTTTCATAATTTTTTCTTCCTTTCGTTTATCCTTAGGCTTGATATTTTCCGATGTTTTCTTCTAACCAACTAAGCAAAAGGGGATAAGCTTTTGGATGATCTTTGAAATAAGAAACAAAACGCTCCGCATCTTGGCGAGCCGCCTCTAAAATGGATTGGTCTTCAATAGGATCTGCTAAAGCAAATTCTGGCCAACCACTTTGTTTCGTTCCAAAATAATCTCCTGCTCCTCTTAGTTCCAAATCTTTCTGACTTAAATAGAAACCATCTGTTGACTCCGTCATAATTTTCATACGTTCTTTGCCATTAGAACTATTAGGCGTCGCCATCAGTAGACAATAAGAAGGAGCGGACCCTCTCCCTACTCTACCTCGCAATTGATGAAGTTGAGCCAATCCAAAACGATCTGCATCCAAAATCACCATCACTGTGGCATTTGGAACATTCACGCCCACTTCAACAACTGTGGTCGCTACCAGAATTTGCACCCTGTTTTCAGAGAACTCTTTCATCACCTGTTCTTTTTCATCACCAGTCAGTTGCCCATGAAGAAGCCCTACTTGAAATTGATTTTTAAACCTAGAGTGATAATCTTCATAAACCGCTTGTGCATTTTCTGCTTCGATTTTTTCAGATTCTCCAACTAAAGGGCAGATGATATAAGCTTGATGTCCCTTCTTTAACTCTTCTCGTAACAAATGATCCCCTTGCTCCATTTGATCCGTTTTTAGCCATAACGTCTTAATCGCTCGTCTTCCTATCGGCATTTCAGTTAATTGAGAAACTTCCATATCTCCCATAATTGTAATTTCTAAAGTCCTAGGAATAGGTGTAGCTGTCATATACAAAACATTAGGAACTTGCTCTTTATTTTTATCAATTAATTTTTGTCTTTGTTTTACTCCAAAACGATGCTGTTCATCAATAATCACTAACCCTAACTTATGAAAAACCACTTCTTCTTGAAAGAGCGCATGGGTTCCAATAACACATGGCAATTCTCCTGAAGAAAGTCCTTCTAAAATCCGCCTTTTTTCTTTAGCAGGCGTAGATCCACTCAAAAGTGCCACCTTAATATTCAACTTTTCAAAAAAGGAAGAGGCGGCTTGAAAATGTTGATCTGCTAAAATTTCTGTAGGTATCATCAAAGCCCCTTGGTAGCCCGCATTAACAACAGCCGCCAAAACTACAAGGGCGATAATCGTTTTCCCGCTACCGACATCTCCTTGAAGAAGCCGATTCATTGGATAAGGTTGAAGGAGATCAAAACAAAGCTGATTAATCACAGACTTTTGCCCATCTGTTAATTCAAAGGGAATAGTTTGAATACAAGCACGTAGCCACTGATTATCATAATGAGCTTGTACCCCATTAAGGTTTCTATGCCGCAAGTATTTTCTCCATCTCATTCTCAAAGCGTAGAGGAACAGTTCCTGATATTTAATCTGCCGACGAGCCGCTGAACTTTCTTCTTGATCTTTTGGAAAGTGAATACCTCTTATCGCTTCTTTATGCGTCAAAAGATGATAATGCTGAGTAAGTTCCACAGGAAGTAATTCAGGAATAAGATCTCCGTAACTGTCTAAAGCAAGAGACACCCATTTTTTCAATTCTGTCTGGGAAAGTCCTTTTGTTGTATGGTAAACACACGCTAGTTCTTCTTGATCTTTTGGGTCAGCCGAAATATTCAAAATTTTAAAGCCATTAAGCTGTTGCTTAATCTGATCATAAACCCCATAAATCACGAGTTGACAATCAGGTTGAACCTGCTTTTTGAGATATGGTTGATTAAAGAAATTGATATTGATCACCGCTTCTTGCACCTTAAAACGAAAATGAAGGCGACTACCTTTGCGGCCTCTAAAGTAGTGCACAACGGGAGCTGTGACCACTATACCGCTCAGTGTCGCCTTTTGATTATTTTCTAATTCTTCAACGGATTTTACCGACAAATCCTCATAACGAAAAGGAAATTGGCACAACAAATCATAGATCGTTTCAATTCCAAGTCGCTTTAAAAGCTCTTCTTTTTTAGGACCTACGCCTGGCAAAACACTTACTGGATCTGTGATTTGTCGCATTGCCTTTCCTCCTATTTATCAATTTCTGATAGAATTTTGATCAATTCTTTCCGATTGTTGTACCCCGCTAATTGATTGATAACAAGGAATTCATCACAATCTAACTGGATATGTAGTTCATTAAATTTACGCTTCAATTCTCGAGGATTTCCTACTACTTTTGTGCATTCATAAGGTTCTAATTCCTTTAATTCTTCCTCTGTAAAAGGATAGTACTGAGATTCTTCTGTCGTTAACAACTGATATAGATTTCTCTTATTCCGTTTAAAGGCTAAAATCCATGCATTAAGCCCCTTTTCGAGCGGCCCGATCAGATTTTTATTCTTCGACGAAACAGCGTACATCGCTACTGATACGTGAGGACCAGCATGGGTGGCATTAGGAACAAAGTACTGACGATAAAGAGCAATTGCTTTTTGGCACTCTTCATAATCTGGATTTAAAAATAAACCAAAAATAATTCCCCATCCATTTTCAGCAATATACTTAATGTGTTTACAGCTCGAAACTAAAACATTCATAGGGATATCCTGATCGAACAGAATAGGCATCGCTCTTGGTCTTCTTCTCTCCTCTTCTGGCTGATGGTCCGTTAAATAACAATGTAACTCCATTAACACTTCTTCATAAGGCTTCGTATTCTTAAAATCGAAACCTCCCATTTTTTCTTGGTCACTGCGTTCTTTGTCGTTGCTATAACCTACCCCAGCTTCAATCCTTCCAGGAGCTAAACAAGCTAAGACCTTAAAATTTTCAGCAATCTGATAAGCACTTAGATTGTCTAACATCACGCCCCCTGTCCCCAATTTGATAGAATGGGTTTGTGCAGCTGCGTAAGCTAACACTACCTGTGGACTCGAACCTAATAAAGCGGGGGTACTGTGATGTTCTGCATACCAATATCGCGATAAGCCTAATTGGTCCGCATATTTTAATAATTCGACAGAATATTTAAAAGCTTCAACAGCATCTACTTCTCGATCACGCGGAATAAAATCTAAAATTCCAAATCTTGATTTATTTTCTGCCATACGGATTCCAACTCCTTTAATTAATTCCTTATTCTACAGAAAGGAGATAGTTATAAATAGGTTGCTTGCCTTCATACATTTCGATTTCTAAATCTTCATAGCGTTCAGAAAGTTTAGTACGAAGAGCTTCTGCTTCTTCTGGCTGAACATCTTCCCCATAGATCACAGTTAATAACTCACTCTCTTCATCTTGCATTGCATCAATCGTTTGTAAGGTTACATTTTCAAGTCCTTGATCGCTTATCAAAATGTCGCCATCCACAATTCCCATAAAGTCACCTTCATGAATCTCTACTCCATTCAAAGACGTATCTCGAATAGCGTGCGTAATCTGTCCACTCTTCACATCTTCCATTGCTTGAGTCATAGCCTCTTGATTGCTTTCTAAATCTTGATCTGGATCAAAAGCCAATAAAGCAGAAAGGCCTTGTGTAATGAAGCGACTAGCTACAACCACTGTTGGAATCTCACTCACTTCTGCGGCTTGCTTGGCAGCTAAGAAAATATTTTTGTTATTAGGCAATAGGATGACTTTTTGGGCATTTCCCTCTTCAATAGCCTTAATAAAGTCTTCTGTTGAAGGATTCATAGTTTGACCCCCGTTAATAATGGAGGTTGCCCCTAATTCCTTCAGCATGGTTTGAACGCCTTCTCCAACAGCTACAGCAATAATGCCATAATCTTTCTTTTCTTTAGGTTTAGCCTTATTTTCTAAAATATTATCATGTTGAAGACGCATATTGTCCACTTTTATCTTAATAAGTGTTCCAAACCTTTGTCCATAATTTAAAACATCTCCAGGATGTTCCGTATGTACGTGAACTTTAACTACTTCATCGTCATTCACAACAAGTAATGAATTGCCACGTTCATTAAGATAGTTTCTAAAGGTCTCATAATCAAAGTCTTCTTCCGCCTTCCCTTTTTCAGCTAATCTCACCATGATTTCTGTACAGAATCCATATTTAATATCTTCTGAAGAAACAGAATGCGAAGTTTTATAGTAATTTTCTTCATGAGCTAACTCTGATAAATTCGCTTGAGATAATTCTTGACGATAGGCTGGCACAGCTTCCCCTGTCAAAGATTCTAAAAATCCTGCATAAATGAAACAAAGACCTTGTCCCCCACTATCTACAACCCCAACTTCTTTGAGTACAGGTAGTAAATTAGGGGTGTTTTCTAAAGCTTGGTTAGCCGCCTGGTTGGCCGCTTTCATCACTTCAATAACATCTTCTGTATTCTTGGCACATTCTTCTGCAGCTTCACTCGCTTCCCGAGCTACTGTTAAAATAGTTCCTTCTACAGGCTTCATCACTGCTTTATAAGCTGTTTTTACTCCTGATGTTAAACAAGCAGCAAAAGCTTTGGCATCTAATTCTTCTTTTCCTTGACAAGCCTTAGAAAACCCTCTAAAAATTTGAGACAAAATAACGCCCGAATTCCCACGAGCTCCCATCAAAAGTCCCTTAGCTAACGCCTCTGAGACAGCCTCTACTGTTTGGTCATCACTTTGATTAACGCGGTCTAACCCTGCTGAAAAAGAAAGATTCATATTGGTTCCAGTATCTCCATCTGGAACAGGAAATACATTCAATGAATCCACATAATCTGCACCCGCTTTTAATCGATCACATCCTACTGCGATCATACTTTTTAATTGATTAGCCGTAATAATTTTTTCGCTCATTCCTTTGGCCTCCCTCCCTTTTACTGTTCTTCATGACGAATGCCTTGTACAAAAACATTCACAACATTTGCAAAAACGCCTAAATATTTACTGAGGTCATACTTAACTGAGTTTTGAACATTTCGACAGATTTCAGAAATTTTGGTCCCGTAATTAACCATAATATAAACGTCGACAATTACTCGTCCTTCTTCATTGCGAACGACGACCCCTCGCGTATAATTTTCAATTTTTAAAATTTCAGAGATACCATCCCGAATTTGCTTTTTGCTTGCCATCCCAACGACTCCATAATTTTGAGTAGTAGCCATTCCAACAACCTTAGCAATCACTTCATTTGTAATTTCAATTTGGCCGTATTCGGAATCTATTTTAACTGGCATGATAAGTCCTCCTCGTCTACTTCTTTTAATTTGCTAAAGAATTAAACTCTTCTATCAGTTTTTAAATTACTTCCTTAATTGTAACAATATTTTCCTCATTATGCACCATTAACCCTAATTTATTAGTCTGCTTCTTTTCTTTCATTTAAAGAAAGTAACTTCAGAACTAAAAGAAGTGCAGGTAGCCCTTGTCGTCTACCTGCACTTCTTTTGATTTTGAACGGTATCTCACGATGACAAAGTTAGTATTTATTCCCTCTCATCTGAAAAAAAGCCCTATCAAAGAGGGCTATGTATTATACACGTTCAATTTGACCTGATTTTAAGGCACGGGCGGATACCCATACACGTTTTGGTTTACCATCAATTAGTACGCGTACTTTTTGTAAGTTTGGTTTAAAGGTCCGTTTGGAAGCGCGTAATGAATGTGAACGATTGTTTCCGGATTTTGCTTTACGTCCGGTGAAATAACATTCTTTTGCCATGTGAATCTCTCCCTTCGTCAGTGTTTTGAACATACTAGGATAGTTTAACACATCTTGTAATATCTGACAAGTCTTTTCTGCCCACAAAAACTTCTTAACACATATACAACTATTCCATCTACTCACTCTCTAAAAGTAATAAAGACTTCAGTCCTTACTTTGTATAAAGATAAAAAGACCTTCTTCAAAATCAACAACAGCATGTAGAAACTCTGGCAAAAATTCATTGCTAATAAAAGAACGAGGAAAATCACTGGAAAAATTTTTCAAGGTATACTTGCACTGAGACAAGTTCACCCCCTTCACCGCGCCAAAAGAAATTAAAGAAAAATAAGTCATTCCCTCTCTTGCCACTAGCTCATGGTGCCCCGGCTCAAGAAAAGAAACTACATTCTTATCATCTATCAAATGCAATCTTCCCCGAATCGACCAAAATCTTTCCTGAAGGACTAACCATAAATTGTTTAAACTATGGTCTAATCTTCCTCCTAAAGCGCCATATAAAAAATAACTTTCTGCATCTGGCCATCGCTTCATAATGGCATCCAAAGCCGCTTCAGAATCTGTTTCGTCCTTTTCACAAGGGAGGATAATCATTTCTTGGCTGTTGGTTTTAAGCTGTTCGAACTCTTCCTCGCTAACAGAATCAAAGTCTCCTACAGCCAAGTCCATCGCATAGCCCTTATTTGCTAGATAATGAGCTCCTCGATCCACACCAACAACTTTTATATCTGGGGATTTTTGAGCTTCTTTTAAGATCTCTAATTGCGAAACATCCACATACCGTGTACAAAAAGCTATCACTTTCACCATGATTTTCCTCTTTTCTAATTAATAACAAGCTTGTCGAAGCGCATCTATTGCCGCTTTAGAGTCTCCTCTATAGACAAAGGAGCCTGACACACAAACATCTGCTCCGTTCGCCTTGCAAGATTTAATCGTGTGATCATCTACTCCCCCATCGACCTCAATGAGATAGTGAGCTTGAATTTTTTCTCGGTAAACTGCTAATTCTTTTATCTTGTCGCAAACTTCTGGAATAAAAGCTTGACCGCCAAATCCTGGGTTCACGCTCATCACTAAGACCATATCTAGCATAGAAAGGATTGGAGTAATCACCGAAACAGGCGTAGCCGGATTCAGAGCCACGCAGGCCTTCATCCCATGAGATTGAATCGATTGAATCGTCCGGTGCAAATGCGTCACCGCTTCATAATGGACGGTCATAGAATCCGCTCCAGCTCGCGCTAAAGCTTCCACATAATCATCGGGATTATCTACCATCATATGGCAGTCAATAAGTAACTTGGTATGTGGACGCAAAGCTTCAACCATATTCGCTCCAAAAGTCAAATTAGGTACAAAGTGGCCATCCATAATATCCACATGGACCCAGTCCGCTCCAGCATCTTCGATACGTTTGACCTCTTCACGCATCCGCCCTATATCTGCATTTAAAATACTTGGTGCAATCTTCACTTTTACTTCCTCCTTATATTTTTGGAATAGTTTGGTTTCCGATTCATAATTTCTTGATAAAAATCCAAATAACTTTCATAGCGTGATTTCGTAATCTGCCCCAACTCCAGAGCCTCTTTAATAGCACAGCCAGGCTCGTGGGTATGACTACACTCACGAAACTTACAGTCTACTTTTCGACTTTTCATTTCTGGAAAGTACTCCGATAAATCTTCACCCTCAATATGATCAAAAGAGATGCTTGAAAAGCCAGGCGTATCTGCCAGTAAACCAGAAAAAACTTTATGCAATTCTACATGACGGGTCGTGTGTCTTCCTCTCCCTAAAGCTTTTGAAATTTCTCCAGTCTCTTTATTTAATCCAGGTAACAGATTATTCAAAAAGGTTGTCTTCCCCACTCCGGATTGTCCTAAAGTAACAACAGTTTTCCCTTGAAAATAAGGTTTTAGTTGATCCAAGTTTTCCTTCAAAGCTAAGTTATCCAAACAAGAATAGCCAATTTCACAATACATTTCTCGCAAAGATTGAAATTCTAATTTCCTAGAAGCAGGTAATATATCTAATTTTGTAAAATAGATAAGCGGTTGAATCTTGTGGCTTTCTACAGAGACTAAGAGACGATCAATTAACTTTTGAGGGATTTTAGGATCTTCTACAGAGACGACTATAATGGCTAAATCTACATTGGACACCGGTGGTCGATGCAAAACATTTTTTCGTCCTTCAATAGCCATAACCAAACCTTCTCGCTCATTCTCCGCTTGGAAAGCGACCTCATCTCCCACTAAAGGGATTTGTCCTTTTTTTCGAAAATTTCCCCTTGCTCTTGTTTGAAAGATTTGCTGGCTATCATCTTCTTCAACATAGTAGAAGCCAGATAGGACCTTCATAATTTTTCCTTTTCTCAAAGGGACGGTTGCTTTATCACTCTTCACTCGCCGTCACCCGCTTTTCCATAATCACTCGTCCATTACGCATCACTTTAAATCGTGCGGATTTATTCGCTTTTGTTTCAAAATGTAAGGTATAAGCCGTATCATTATTTATTTTCAAAGTGTCAATTGGCGTGTCATAATTATGATTAAGATCATCCACATACACTTCTATGGAATCACTTTCTCCATTTCCTGAATAAGGAATAGTAAATTTATGCTTAAATCGCCGGCTTTGCCCTTCATCTCCCTTAGAAAGGGTCACTTTAATCTTCGTTCCTCGTGTAAAGGACGATCCCGGAGCTAAACTTTGATCTATAACTAATCCTTTGCCAATATGATCAGAATATTCTTCTGAAAATTCAACATTTAGCCCTACTGTTTGAGCATATTTTTCCACTCCCTTTCGGTCAAGTCCCTTAAAGTCTGGCATCGTGTAAAGCTTTTTGCCTTTGCTGACTTTGAAATGAAGGGTGGTTTCACTTGGAAGGACTTTCTTGCCTGGCGCAGGAGTTTGTTCAATAATTTTTCCCTTGTCCAATCGATCACTCAGCTCTTCTGAGATTTCTACTTTAAAGCCTTTTTCTTTGGCACTTTTTTCAGCTTGATCTACATCTTTTCCGGTATAATCTTCAACCTCTACAGGTTCTTCCCCTTGACTAATGAATAAATCGATCGTTTCACCGCCTTTAACGCGTCTTCCCTTACCAGGATCTGTTCGAATAACATTTCCCTTGGCAATCTTTCGACTATATTCTTGTTTTTTCTCACCTACTTTCAACCCCCTAGCTTCTAAAGTTAATTTAGCATTCACTTCACTATAATTGGTAACATCCGGCACTCGAATATTTTTCCCCCGTGTCCATGACAATAAAAGAATCAAACAAACCGTTAAAAAGACAATCGCTGCTATTATTTTTTTAGGCATAAAAAATTTCTTATGCGGCTTTCCCTTATCTTTCGGCTTATCTGCCTTGGCATGTGTTTGAGGAGGATTTTTCCTAACAGAAGTTTGGGCTAAATCTTTGGAATCCTCTTTTACAGGTTGAAAACTCCGAGGAGTTGAAGCTAAACTTTTTTCTAAACTTGCCTTGTCCATCACACGCGTCTCTCCACCAGAGACACTTGGTACCACATAAGGGGCTTCGTAAGCTCGACTAGGATCAAGACTCGTAGAGAGAGCCTTAGCCATCTCCTCACAGGTCTGATAACGATCCTTTGGGTCTTTCGCTGTCGCCCGTCGAATCACATTTTGCATGGCCTGGGGAACATCTTTACGGTAATTAGAAATGGGCGGCAAGTCTTCCTGAAAATGTTGAATAGCAATACTTACCGCAGATTCCCCATCAAAAGGCACCTGTCCTGTCAACATTTCAAAGCTGACAATCCCTAAGGAATAAATATCTGATTGAGGACTAGCCATGGATCCTCTGGCTTGCTCCGGAGAGAGGTAATGCACGGATCCAATAATCGTATTGGTTTGCGTAATCGAAGTTTCAGTAGAGATTAAAGCAATCCCAAAATCCATGATTTTAACCGTTCCATCCGGTTTAATCATAATATTTTGCGGTTTGAGGTCGCGGTGAATAATTCCCTTTTGATGGGCGGATGCCATTCCACTGAGGACCTGAAGCATAATCTCCTGGTATTCTCTAAGAGAAAATGGTTGATGATCCTTGATATAACTTTTTAAATCAACACCGTCTACATATTCCATAACGATGTAATTGCCATCCATATCCTCCCCAACATCATAAATATTCACGACATTCGGATGATCAAGTTCAGCAATAGACATTGCTTCCCGTTTAAATCGACGCTTGGCATCATCTAGTCCATTGCCACCGATACGAAGAAATTTAATAGCTACCTGTCGTTCTAAAATAGGATCATAAGCCAAGAAAACAGTTGCCATTCCTCCAGAACCAATGTGTTCAATAATCCGGTAACGTTCTCCTATAATTTGACCCGTTCTCACAAGAGGTCCCCCCTCTCTATTTCAGCCAAGATAACAGATATATTATCTTTTCCACCGGCTTGATTAGCTGCCTGAATCAGTGCTTCAGCGGCTTGATTCAGATCTGTTTCTTGATTGAGAAGGTGGGTAATTTCTTCATCGGTCAACATATCAGTCAACCCATCGGAACACAATAATAGTCTTTCGCCTTCTTGAAGACTTACCCAGTGTGTATCAATTTTTATAGCATCATTGACCCCTACAGATTGAGTTACAATATTTTTTTGAGGGTGATTCTGAGCTTCCTCTGCTGTAATAATATGTCGGTCTAATAATTCTTGAACAAAAGAATGGTCTTTGGTAATAGGAATAAGCTTTCCATCGTCCACTTGATAAGCTCTACTGTCCCCCACATGAGCCACTAAGGCCTTCTGACCTAAAACAGCAATAGCTACAATGGTGGTCCCCATTCCTTCTAAATCAATATACTCTTTGGAGACTTCTACAATCCGATTATTAGCAGATTCAATTGCTATTTTTAACCATTCTTCTGCTTGGACAGGCACCATCTTTTCTGTCTTTTCCCAAGCTTTTCCAACATCAAAAATAGCCATTTCACTAGCTACATCCCCAGCATTATGTCCACCCATTCCATCACATAGAAGCAATAGCGTTTGCTGGCTACGATTTGAAAAAGTCCCTATTTGGTCTTGATTGGCTTTTCGCTTCAATCCAATATCTGTCAATTGACTAACTTTCATTACTTTTTTCTCCCATCTGTCTTTTCGAATAAAGCAATAAAGAATCCATCACTCATAAAATAATGTGGTAGGATTTGAAGAGTTCCATTCGTTTGAAGAGCCTCTTCTAAAGGCTTTGCCCAAGAGGTCAAAGGTACTAGGGCAAAATCTTGATGACTTTCTAAAAACTGTTGGACAACTTCTTCATTTTCTTCCCCACTTATTGTACATGTACTGTAGAGTAATTTTCCCCCTTGTTTGAGTAAAGAGGACACCTTTTGTAAGATCTCCAATTGTAGAACTTGAAGTTCTTTTAAATCTTCTATTTTTTTCCTTTCTTTCGTATCTGGCTTTCGTCGGAAAAGACCTAAGCCAGAACAAGGAGCATCCACTAAAATCGCATCAAAACTTTCTTCCTCATATACCGTAGGAAGATCTCTAGCATCGTGGTTAACCACTTGAACCCGATCGGACACTTGCATTCTTTCTAAATTTTCCTGAATACGGTTTAATTTATTCGCAACTAGTTCATTCGCCACTACTTGTCCATTTTTTCCAACATATTCCGCTAATTGAACGGTTTTTCCACCTGGTGCAGAACAAGCATCCAATACCCGCTGCCCTTCCTTAGGATGCAGAAGGTCAACCGCTAAAGCTGCAGCTTCATCTTGAATGGTCAGTTTACCTTCTTTAAATAAAGCAGTCTGTAAAGGATTTCCTTTTTCAACGCGATAACTATGCGGATTGATAGGACTTTGTTGAAGAACTAGGCCTTGTTGTTGAGCCAGCTGCAAGCAGAGTTCCTTATTTTCCAAAGTCTTTCGTGAAAAGCGAACAGTAACTTGCGCAGGGGATTTCAAAGATTGAGCCAATTCAACCATTTTTTCCCAACCAAACCTTTTTTCAAAATAATTCACCCACTGCACAGGCAAACTGGCCTCCAAAGCGAGCTTCTCTTCTCTTTCTACCTCTTGGGAATCAATAAAAGAAGAAATATCTTCAAAGCGTCTCATCATTTCACGAAGTACGCCATTAACAAACCGTGCCAAAAAGCTATTTCCTCTTTTTTTGGCAATTTTTACCGCTTCATTCACTAAAGCATGTGCAGGAATAGCATCCAAATAATAAAATTGGTAAGCACTTAAAATGAGAAGTTCAATGACCCAAGCTTTACAACGATTTGGCTTACTAATCAACACCTTGAGTACAGTCATCAAGGTAAAATGGTATTGACTACTTCCATAGACTAATCGCGTATAGAGGTCTCTCTCTTTTTCGGGAAGTTGTCTTTGCGTCAGGGCTTTATTGACTTCTTGATGAATATAGTGCTGATGATGATAAATACTCACCAAGCTTTCCATAGCTTGATAGCGTGCCGTCTGTTTAATCACAAGCGGATTGGAACTTATCTCCGACTTCAAAATGTCCTGCCCCTCCATTCAAAAAGTTTTGTATGACCATTGCCTTCTTTCCTGCCGGCTGAATTTCTGTAATAGCTAGAACTGTTCCTTGCCCACATGCTATCCAAAAAGCTGCCGGCTTTTTAGCCAACTTAATAAGTGTACCGGGTTCTTGCTGAGTTTCTTCTCCTTCTACTACTCGACTTGCCCAAATTTTCCAGCGCTTATCATTCCATATCGTATGAGCTACTGGCCAAGCATTAAAGGCACGGATTTGGTCATGAATTACTTGAGCAGTTTGATGCCAATCGATTCTTTCTTGTTCTCGCGTAATATTAGGAGAAAAAGTAGCCAATTCTTCGTCTTGTTCGATCTCTTCCAGAACACCTGCAAATAAATCAGGGAGAGTGTCCATAAGGAGGTCTGCGGCTAATTCACTTAATTGGTCAAACAATTCAGAAACCGTCGTCTCAGATTCAATCGCTATGGTGGCTTGCGTTAAAATAGGACCCGCATCCATCTTTTTCACCATCCGCATGATAGTAATTCCTGTCTGTTTTTCTCCCTTCCAAATGGCATAATGGACAGGCGCTCCTCCACGATACTTCGGTAATAAAGAAGCATGGAGGTTAATGGCTCCATACCGTGGCAATTGCAACAAACGTTCAGGCAAAAATTGTCCATAAGCTGCCGTTACCAAAAGGTCTACTCCTGAATCCAAAAGTTCTTCTACCCCTTGGTCTTGACCAATCTTTTCCGGTTGATAGACAGGAAGTCCCGCCTCAAGAGCGGCTTCTTTAACAGGAGAAGGCGTTAATTTCCGCTTCCTTCCCACTTCACGATCCGGTTGAGTCACAACCCCCACCACTTCATAATCTGGTGAGTCTACTAAAGTTTTTAAACTAGGCACCGAAAAAGCAGGTGTCCCCATAAACACAATTTTTTTCATCTATTGAAATTCCTTTCTTACCTTTAAAGAAAAGTCATAGGTTCCACATCAATCATGACATAAATTTTCTTTTGGCTCCACTCCTGGGCCAATTTCTTTAGCGTTTCTAAACTTTCTCTAATGGTTTCTAATTGCCGATAATGGTATAAAATCTGAAAATAATAACGATTTTTCTTTCGAGCGATAGCACTTTGACTAGGTCCAATAAGACAATTATCTTGAGAATAATCTTTCTCTTTGAGAGCATCTAAAACTTGATAAGCCTTTTTCAAAGCTTGTTTCTCCTCAAAACTAGAAATAGTAATACGAATGGTATAGAAATAAGGCGAGTAATGATTCAGTTTTCTAAAATGCATTTCTCGCTGATAAAAGCCTTCGTAATCTTGAGAAGCCGCAAATTGCAAGGCATAATGTTCCGGGTTAAAGGTCTGAATAATTACCCTTCCCTCTTTATCCCCTCTTCCTGTCCGCCCACTCACTTGTGTGAGCAATTGGAAGGTGCGTTCAGAAGCTCTAAAATCCGGTAAATAAAGAGAGGTATCCGCATTAATGACTCCTACTAAAGTGATATTAGGGAAATCTAAGCCTTTAGCAATCATTTGCGTTCCCAAAAGAATATCCGCTTGGCCCGATGCGACTTTAGAAAGCAAGCGTTCGTGCGCTCCCTTCTTACGCGTCGTATCATTATCCATTCGAACCACTGTCTGTTCAGGGAACAGCTGGTAAATTTCTTGTTCGACTCTCTCCGTTCCAGATCCAAAATCTCTTAAATGTTTTCCTCCACACTTCAAGCAACACTGAGGATAAGGGAGGCTATATCCGCAATAATGGCACTGGAGTTGTTTAGCTTGATAATGAAACGTCAAGCTCACATCGCAATCCTTACATTGAAAAACATAACCACAATCTCGACACATAAGATAATTGGCATACCCTCGTCTGTTTAACATGAGAGCTACTTGCTCACCTCGGCGAAAAGTTTCCTCCATCGCTTGCTTTAATTCATAAGAAAATTGATAATAATTTTTCTTTTTGAACTCTTGCCGCATGTCCACTAAAGTCACTTGAGGCAAGGCCATATGGTTTGTTCGATGAGACATTTTTAGTAACTGATAGACTCCATTTTGAGCGCGCGCTCTAGATTCTAAAGAAGGCGTTGCCGATCCCAAAAGAACAGGACAGTGATGGTAGTGCCCTCTCCATTTAGCAATCATACGCGCGTGATAACGCGGGGTATCATTCTGCTTGTATGTCGATTCATGTTCTTCATCTATAATAATGACTCCGATATGATCAAGTGGCGCAAATATAGAAGAACGTGCCCCGACCGCTATCTTCGCCTGTCCATTTCTTAATTTAGACCATTCATCAAAGTGTTCTCCCACACTCAATTGACTATGAAGAACAGCTACCAGCTTTCCAAACCTTCCTTTTAATTGCTCTACCATTTGTGGCGTTAAACTAATCTCTGGGACCAACAAAAGGGCTGTTTTCCCTTGATCTAAGGCATGTTGAATTAATTGCAAATAAACTTCCGTCTTGCCACTTCCTGTAACGCCTTGAAGAAGAAACACTTTCTCTTCCTCTGCATCCATGGCTTTCCTAACCGCTTCAAAAGCTCTTTTTTGTTCAGAAAATAGAGTCTTTGCCTCTTGCAATGGAATATTTTTGTGAGCATAAGGATCCCGAGATACTCTCTCTTCAAGCAGACGAAGCCATCCCTTTTCTTGACCTTTTTTTATAATTTCTAAGCTGATATTTTTTTCATCTTTTAAGACTTTTACTGGGATTTTATGGGGGGATAACTGCATCAGTTCTTCACAAAGCTCTCTTTGTTTTTTGGCACGAGAACTTATGCCTTCTAATTGAATTTGTAACTGTTCAGGACTTAAAAGCGGCTGTACCCACTTCTCCATCTTATATGATTTTCGATCCTTCACCAAGTACTTAATTCGAACTTCTCCTGCTTTTACCAACTGAAGATAAGTATTCAATTGTCCAAATTCATCACAAGCCTTCCAGGTCACCTGGTCTTCTTTTGAAAAATAATTTTTTCGATTCTTCTGACTGATCGTAGGAGTTGGACAGAATACTTTGTCATAGTCCACCTTTAACAAACGAGGGAGCATGGTTTGATAACACTCTACAACGAAATTAAACAGGGAACGAGCCATCTTACATCCTAATTCCAAGAGTTCTTCTGTTAACACCGGCCGATCATCTAGCAAGCCGCTTATTGTGCGAAGCTCTCCCGAAAAGGCACTATTTTCACAAATCTCTACAACATAAGCCAATACTTGCCGTTGTCCAAAAGGAACACTTACTCGCATTCCTCGACTAACTAATCCTTGATATTGGTCAGGAATTTTATAATCATAAAGCTGATCCGTTTGCATGCTAGGTACATCAACAATCACACGAGCTATCAACTTACTTTTAACAAAGGCCATTCTCCCGCTCCTTTCTCCCTTTTTATTGTACTCGATTCTTTTCACTTTACCAACACTCAGCTAAAACAAAAACAGTAACTTTCGCAAAATACACGAAGAGTTACTGCTTTTTCAAGACAAGTCTTTTTTTATTATTCCTCTGAAACAGAATTAGGATCAATAGTTAAATCATCACTGATAATCTCTTCAAGGGCTTGTCCTATATATTTAGGCGATTTATACTCTAATAACATTGGATTTTGATTCACTTGCAAATCAATTGCTCTCTTAGCTGCTAGTGAACACAAAGAATATTTCGAATTTACTTTTTTTAACAATTCATCAACTGATGGATAAATAATCATTAGGCTTCTCCTTCTTCCAAATAATTTTCAACCACATCATCAATAAAACGATCCACTTTTAGATGCTCAGCCTTAATAATAGTCTGAATACGTTCTACTGCCTTATTGACAGCATCGTTTTCAACCACATAATCGTATTGAGTCATGAGTTGTAATTCTCTACGTGCAGTTTCCATTCGTTCAGCGATCACTTCTGGACTATCTGTTCCTCGATTAACAATTCTAGACTCCAATTCTCTTAGGTTAGGTGGAGCTAAAAAGATAAATACCCCATCTGGCATACGTCTTTTAACTTGCAGAGCCCCTTGGACTTCAATTTCTAAAAACACATCCTTACCATTATTGGTCATTTCATCAATGTATGCTAAGGGTGTTCCATAATAATTGCCTACATATTCAGCATACTCTAATAATTCTTCATCTGCTATCATTTGTTCAAATTTATCTTTTGAAACAAAGAAATAATCCTTGCCATCTCTTTCACCTGGGCGCGCTTGACGTGTCGTGGCTGAAACAGAATAAAAGAATTGCTTTTTATCATGATCCGTTGCAAACAGGGCCTTACGTACCGTCCCCTTCCCTACACCAGAAGGTCCGGAAAGCACCACCAATAATCCTTTCGATTTCATAAAACACCTTTCATTCTTCAACAGTTTATAAAATTTATATTAACATAAAATTTTAGCCTGTGGAGCTTTTTCTTGCAAAATCTTCAAAAGCTTTTCAAACTTTATTCTCTTTGGCCCTTAATTGCCTCTGCTCACCTCTTTTTAGAACACATGTTTCTTTTCTTGACTATCAAACACCTGTTCGGTATAATAAATTTAACAGGTAGAACAAGTGTTCTAAAATCTTAATAAGGAGGTCTTTTTATGCAAAATCCTATTTCAACCCATTCACCCTTTCAAAAAATTCGCTCTATAAATTCAGAGTCTCCTAAACTCTTCCGCCTACACAGTCTCGTGCAAACCCAACACCCTATCTACATCCAAGTGAAGCGAAACATGGGCAATATATATACCAAAGATACTCTTTTTGGGCGAGTAATTTCAATTTCTCACGCTAAAGATATGTTTCTTTTTGAAGACTTAAATAGTCAAATTAACTATCTCATTCCTCTTAATTCTTTAATCTCTATCCTTTCTCCACAGGATCTTACTGAATAATATTAAAACAGAAATATTATTTCTAATATCTTTATTAGCTTTAAAGCACATAATCTTTCAAAAATAAGAAAGATTATGTGCTTTTTTCTTCTTAAAGAATAGGAGAAAGTAACCGAGAAAACTTCTGTTTAAACTTTTTCCAAGTGGATTGTTGTTCGAAATAAGAGAGATCTAAACGTGTACATTCCTTCATATCCGCTTCAAAGGCTGCATTTAAAGCAGCTACCTTTTTCGGATGATAGATAAATGCATTTACTTCAAAATTCAATCGAAAACTCCGAATATCAAAATTGGCGGTTCCAACACTTGCTATCGAGTCATCAATCGTCACAACTTTAGAATGTAAAAAACCTTTATCATAACGATAAACCATGGCTCCATACTCTAGCATTTCTTTCAAATAATATTCCGTTGCTCGATAAACAAAAGGATGATCCGGTTGAGAGGGTACCATAATGTGCACTTCAATCCCAGACAAAGCAGCTACTTGAAGGGCTTCATAAACTGCTGAATCCAAAATAAAATAAGGCGTTTGAATATAGATTCGTTTTCTTGCAATGGAGATCATTTTTAAAAATCCCATTTTAATCTGGTCAAATTCATCTTCTGGTCCACTCGACACAATTTGAATAGGGACTTCTTCTTTGCCATAAATTTGAGGGAAATAAACTTTAGCAGTTTCTAATACTTCCGATAGATTTCGGGTATCCACGTCCGTAGAAGCAGACCAATCTACAATAAATCGGCTCTGTAAGGCTTGAACAGCTTCTCCTACTAAACGAAGGTGCGTATCTCGCCATTCACCTAAAGAGCCTAAGCCGAGATAGTCTTTAGCAATATTGAACCCTCCAATATAGCCCACTCGACCATCTATAACTACAATCTTTCTATGGTTTCTAAAATTCACGCGGAAATTTTGAATCCATTTAGAATGTCCAAAAAAACTCGCAATTTGTCCCCCAGCCTCACGCAGAGATTGCAAATCTTTGACAGTTAATCGGCGACTGCCTAAAGAATCATAGAGCAAGCGAACTTCTACACCCTCTTTTGCCTTCTTTTCAAGCGCCTTCAAAAGCGGTTCCCCCATTTCATCCGGCGAAAAAATATAGTATTGCATATGAATATGATGCGTAGCAGATTCAATATCTTTTAATAACTCTGCCAACTTTTCTTGTCCATCTGTCAAAATTTTGACTTCATTGTGCATCGTTAACAAAGAAAAATTACTTCGATACAAAAGGATCATCATCTCTTGAATATCTTTGGGATAGTTTTTAATAAAAGGCTGCTTGCCCTTTTGATCTCTATTTCGATTGACAAGAGTCGTCATTCCCACAGCTTCTTTCTCATTCAGTTGAAAGATTTCTTCATCCGAAATCTTTCGGCCTAGAAAGAAATAAATAACAAAACCGAGTACTGGCAACAAAATCAAAACCAATAGCCAAGCCCAAATGGTCGCAACTGGTCGTTCTTGACGAAATACAGTATAAATAGCAGAAGCCGTATTAATTAAGAAAATTCCTAAGATAAATAGAGTGACTCCATTTTCCCTTATTCCTTCTAACATAAAGCGCCTCTTTTCACCCTTTATCTCAGCCAAATTTGCCTAAAAAGAAAGCCCTCCAAGTTCTCTCACTTACAGGGCAGTCTCTTCAATTATTAATCATCATTTAATAAGCGGGACCGCTCACGTCTTGAAATATACGGCGTTGATTTAGGAATAAAATTCTTAGATGAAATATTCATCATCACAATCAAGATCAGTAATGAAATCACCGTATTCGCAAAAAAGCTCGTTAAATTTTCTTGCCACACGCCGTAAGTTCTTATCTCTGTTTGGTGAACGAAAAATGTGTTTATGACAAACCGACACATAAAGTAAGCCATCCAAGAAATAATGGTTCCTGTCACAAGATTTAAATAAGCAGGCCCCATTTTGTGGTTATAGAGTGTCCGCTGTAAATTTCTAGCAAATAAACCAGCCATTCCAAGCAATCCAGAAGCGATGACTATTCCTACTAATTGAAGGATCTGAACACCAGGCTGGTTCAATCCTAAACAAGATAAAGTCCCTAAGACTATTCCCATCAACACACCAGCCAAAGCGCCACGTCGAAAAGAATAATAGATCAAAAGCGTATAACCTATCCTTACTGCAATATGCCAGGGACTGAGCACATCTGGAAAAGCAGATTGAATAAAGTAAGCCAATGCCACGTAAAACAAGCCTTCTACTAAAACGATGACTCTTTGTGATACTTTCATAGGCTATCCCTTTCTTCCTTTTTGATTTTTAGTATTCTTTGACGCTTTGGTGGCTTCTAATTCTTTCGTTCCTTTTTTGAAATTTCTCCTTCCTCTGCGATGAGAAGCTTCCATAATGACTGGGAGGACCATTGGCCGTCGTTTAGTTTCTTTAAAGAGATACTTAGCAACGACCTCCCTAATTGAAGACTTCACTTCACTCCATTCGAAGTTTTTCGAATCTTTTAGAGCTTTCTCCACCGTTTCGACGACTAAAGCCTTGCTTGCGTTGAAAAGTTCCTTATTTTCTTTCACATAGACAAAGCCTCGTGAAATAATTTCTACTTGGGAAAGAATCTTTCCTTCGTTCCGAGAAATAGTTAATACCACCACAAAGATCCCATCTTCTGATAAGATTCTCCGATCTCTTAGAACGATATTCCCAATATCCCCTACACCTGAACCATCCACTAAAACATTCTGAGCAGGAACTGAAGCGCCTAAACTCATTTGCCCTTTTTTATAGGTTAGAACATCTCCACGATTTAACAAGAAAATTTCGCTGTCTTGATAGCCCGTTTTCTTAGCTAATTTTCGGTGAGCATCCATTAAGCGGTATTCACCAGATACTGGAACAATATATTTGGGTTTAAAGAGTCCCATAAGAATTTCTAAATCTTTTGGAGAAGCGTGTCCACTTGATTTATAAGCAGATAAAACTTCTACAGCATGGCCTCCTGCCCGATAAATATCATCTTTAGTATCCGCCATTAAAGTTTCCAATCCTACAGACGGACTAGAAGTAATTAATACTTTATCTCCTTTTTGGATCGTTACACGTTTATGATTGCCTCTGGACATTTCTTGCAAGGTCTTCAAAATCTTACCGTGCCCACCTGTTTCTAGAATAATTACACGATGATCTTCTGCTTTATCTAATTTATCTAAAGGTTGAATCAAATCTTTGGATGGAAGAGTCAATTTATTCAAGCGAATGGCTACATCAATGATTTGTTCCACTTGATCACCTGATAGGTAAACATTCCGATGTAACTTCTGAGCAACATTGAAAACTTGTTGTATCCGTAAAATATTACTATCTACTGTCGCAATAACTACTCTACCTTCTGCTTTACCCACTTCTTTTAAAATAGCTTGTTCCAAAGAAGCTTCTGAAGAATTTTCAAAATAAGAATCTGCATGTTGAGAATCTGCTAGTAAAGCAATCACTTCATTAGAAGCAATTTCATTCATTCGGTTAAAATTCGTTTGATAACCATTTCCAACGGTCATATCAAACTTAAAGTCTCCCGTATAGACAATGCTTCCTTGTTTCGTTTGAATGGCAATTCCTATAGATTCAGGAACGGTATGAGTGGTATTAAAGAACTTGACAACTGCTTCTTTAAAATCAATTTCATTGGAATCATCGATCACATAAAAATCTCTAAAATTCTTTACTCCCCGTTGTCTACATGTAATTTTAGCCAATTCAATCGTTAATTCTGTTCCAAAAACGGGAACGTTGACTTCTCTCAATAAATACGGCAAAGCCCCGATTGCATCCGCATGACCGTGAGTTAAAAATACCCCCGCCACTTGATCTTTATGCTCAATGACATAAGTAAAATCAGGAATCATAATATCAATTCCTAACATTTCATCAGGTGGGAAAATTAATCCACAATCTAATATAAAAATTTTATTATTCACTTCCACAAGGTACATATTTTTTCCGTCTTCACGTACCCCGCCTAATGGAATAATATTTATTCCACTCATTCACTTCTCCTCTTTCTATTTTCTTTTTTTAGAAAATTTGTTTGAAAGGCTTCTCTTCCTCTACTTATTTGTTTTAAATCAATCCGCGCTGAATCATAGCTTCTGCAATTTCTATTGAATTATAAGCAGCGCCTTTCCACAAATTATCTGACACTACCCACAAATGAAAGCCCGTCTTAACATCTAGATCTTTTCGAATTCTTCCAACAAAAGTTTCTTTTCGATTAACTGCTTGAATAGGTTGTGGGTAAATTTGTTCTAAAATATCATCTTGCACAAGCACATTTGGTGCTTGTGCAAGTACCTTTTGAATGGCTTCAATCGTCACGTCTTCTTTTTCGACTTCAATATAGACGGATTCTGAATGACCTTTTATAACTGGAACTCGTACACATGTCGCTGAAACAGGAAGGTTCGGTAAGCCCATGATTTTTTTCGTTTCATTGGTCATTTTCATTTCTTCAAACGTATAATGATTATCTTGGAATTTATCAATTTGGGCCAATACATTGAAAGCCATCTGATAATGCTTTTTATCTCCACCAGTAGGTAAAATGTGAGGAACTTCTATGGGTTCTTCATTCAGAAGGCAACGAAACTGATTTTTCATTTCTTCAACAGCCCGAGCCCCCGCACCTGATACAGCTTGATAAGTGGAAACAATCACCCGTTTTAAACCAAATGCCTCATAAATAGGTTGTAAAGCCATTACCATTTGAATAGTGGAACAGTTAGGATTAGCAATTAAACCTTTATGGCTGTCTAAGGCTTCCGGATTAACTTCTGGAACCACAAGAGGCGTATTTTCATCCATACGAAAAGCACTCGTATTGTCTACTACAATAGCCCCAGCTTTCACAGCAATAGGGGCAAATTCTAAAGAGCGCTCTCCACCCGCACTAAAAAAGGCAATATCAATATTTTTAAAAGAGTCTTTCGTTAACTCTTCTACCTTATACATCTTGGCTCCAACTTTTAGCTCTTGACCAGCTGAACGTTTGGACGCAAGTAATCGCACTTGATCATAAGGAATCTTAGAATGAGCTAATAAATACCGCAATTGTTCTCCGACAGCTCCTGTAGCACCAACAATCGCTACGTTATATTTTTTAGTCATATTTTCCTCTCCTTATCCCATAAAAAGCTATTCTCATTCTACCAAACTATTATCACTTTAACAAATACTGATCCTTTTTTTCTAACTAGCCTTCCAAGAAAAATTTAAAAATTGTCACAAGTTTTCTTTTACCATTCAGAGTATAATAAGGAAAACGAACGGAGTGCCTACAGTGAAAAAATTTCTAAAATACCTTATCGGCTTAATTATTTTATTGGGAGGCGTTCTTGTAGGGATCTTATTCTTTACGAATCCATCTTCCCCATCTCAAACGCCAGCAATAAGTCAGGAAGGGCCTTCTCCCGCTGCCCAAACTGCGCGTAAAAATGTTCAAGGATTAAATCCTGATTTAGATATTAAAGGAGCTTTGGTTTACCCTAATGCGCATATTTACGGTCCCTTGGTTGAAGGTCTTACAGAAGAAAATATGCATTACGGCATCGCTACCTTCTATCCCGACGAACAAATCTTAGGCGAAGGGAATTATCCCGTGACTTCCCATAATATCGACTATTTTAAAAAAGGCGTCTTACTGAGCCCTATTGTTACCGAAGCTAAAATTGGTGACTTAGTCTATGTCACAGATCTTCAAAATATTTACACATTTAAAGTTGATTTTAACGAAACCGTGCCTGAAACCCGTGTAGACCTTGTCGAAACAAATTGGGATCATCCCATTTTAACGATGATGACCTGTTCAAAGCCCGTACAGCCTGTCCACACTCGAAAAATTGTTCAAGCCTCTCTTGTGGATACCGTAGACTTTGACCATGCCGATGAAAAAATCCTTGAACTCTTCCAACCTAGCTATAACTTTTATAAATTTGATCACTTCCAAGTAAGCAATAGTGGGGATATGTAAGGATAAAAAAGTTCCCTCAACTACAAAAAGCTGACTTGAATTGTCTTCTCCTCGACATTCAAGCCAGCTTTTTCTTAGGGTCTATTGATTATTTTCTTCAAGGGCTTTCATGGATAAATTAATTCGCCCACGATTATCTACTTCAATGACTTTAACTTTGACTTCATCTCCCAAACTGACAACATCTTCTACTTTATTGGTACGTTGATTTTGCAATTCAGAAATATGAACCATCCCACTTTGGCGGCTCGTAATTTGGACAAATGCTCCAAATTTTTCAATTCGGATCACTTTCCCTGTAAAGACTTGACCAACTTCTACTTCAAAAGTAATCTCTTCGATAATAGCGATAGCACGTTTAATCATCGCTTCATCTTCACTAGCGATACTTACACGTCCATCATCATCAATATCAATCTTAACTCCAGTTTCTTCGATAATCTTATCAATGGTTTCTCCGCCTTTTCCAATGACTTCTCCAATCTTCTTCGGATCAATAGTAATCATTTCAATCTTAGGCGCATAAGGGCTGAGATGGTCTCTTGGAGCTTCTAAAGTGGTTGTTAGATGATCTAGAATTTGTAACCGTGCCGTTTTGGCTTGAGCCAAAGATTCTCGCAAGATAGTCTCTGTAATTCCCTTAATCTTAATATCCATTTGTAAAGCTGTAATTCCTTGGCGAGTTCCGGCCACTTTGAAGTCCATATCTCCTAAGTGGTCCTCTAAGCCTTGAATATCCGTTAAAATTGTATATTTCTGATTATCTTTTTCATCCATAATCAAGCCCATTGCAATCCCCGCTACAGGCGCTTTGATAGGAACACCCGCATCCATTAAAGCTAACGTTCCCGCACAAATTGAGGCTTGAGAAGAAGAGCCATTTGATTCCAAAACTTCCGCTACTAAGCGAATGGTGTAAGGAAAGTCTTCTTGACTTGGAAGCACACGTTGTAAAGCTCTGTGTCCTAATTCCCCGTGTCCAATTTCACGGCGACCTGGTGACCCATACCGTCCATTAGCCCCAACAGAATATTGAGGGAAATTATAATGATGCAAGAAGTAACGTTCCTTTTCTGGAGATAACCCATCTAAAGGTTGATATTCAGAAAGAGGGGCCAAAGTACAAATCGACAAAGCTTGGGTCTGCCCACGGGTAAATAAAGCGGACCCATGTGTCCGTGGTAAGAGGCCAACTTCAGAAGAAAGTGGACGAATTTCATCAATTTTTCGCCCATCTGGACGTACCTTTTCTTCTGTAATCAAGCGACGGACTTCTTCATATTCTAACTTATCTGCTGCCGCTGCCACCTGACGAGTTTTGGATTCAAGGTCTTCATCCTCAGCAAACTGTTCTTCATAGAAAGCAATCATTTCATCTTTGACAGCTTGTACTCCTTCTTCTCGTTCTAACTTATCAAAGATTTGAATGGCTTCTACCATTTTTTGATGATAGCGTGCATAAATATCTTCTTCTAAGTCTTCAGGAAGAACTTCCGGTTGGAAATCTGCTTTTTCTTTACCGATGGCTTGACGAACTTCCTCTTGGAAATAGCATAATTCTTTAATGGTGGCATGCCCAAATAATAGAGCTTCCAACATTTCTTCTTCACTGAGTTCTTGGGCAGAGGATTCTACCATGTTAATAGCGGTTTTCGTCCCTGCAACGGTTAACTCTAAATCGGATTCCTTTTGTTGTTCTAAAGTCGGATTAATCACAAAATCACCATGAACGCGTCCTACATTAACCCCAGCAATTGGCCCATCGAAAGGCACTTCAGAAATCGTTATAGCCAAAGAAGACCCTAACATTGCTGCCATTTCTGGACTACAATCGTTATCTACAGATAACACGGTGTTAATAATTTGAATTTCGTTCTTATAACCTTCCTTGAACATCGGACGAATAGGTCGATCAATTAAACGTGCAGTCAAGGTCGCATGTTCTGTTGGACGACCCTCCCGTTTAACAAAACCTCCAGGGATCTTACCTGCAGCGTATAATTTTTCTTCATAATTCACTTGAAGAGGGAAGAAGTCTTGATCTTCCTTTGGTTCTTTAGCAGCGACCATCGCTGTTAAAACTACTGTATCTCCATATCTTACCAAAACGGCAGACGTGGCTTGCTTGGCTAATTGGCCAATCTCTACTTGAAGCGGACGTCCTGCCCAGTTCATTTTAAATACCTGTTTTTCTGACATCTTGTCTCCATTCTACCCGCTTGCCCTACTAAACAAGGATATAAAGCTTCCCTAAGCAAGCCTCATAGCTTTGATTAGTAAGTACAAAAAGCGGGATGATTTAGTAATAATTTCCTCTTACTTGAGAAAAAGCGAGATTCAATAAGAATCTCGCTTTACGCTAATCATTAACGACGTAAACCTAAGCTTTGGATAAGGTTACGGTAACGTGTAACATCTTTTTTACGTAAATAAGCTAATAAGTTACGACGATGACCGATTTTCTTCATTAAACCACGGTAAGAAGCATGGTCTTTCTTATGTGTTTTGGCATGGTCGTTGAGTTGGTTAATATCTGCTGTTAATAAAGCAATTTGAACTTCAGCAGAACCTGTATCTCCTTCATGCGCTGCATATTTTGCAATGATTGCATCTTTTTCAGATTTTGTTAATGACATGTGACATTCACCTTTCTTTCTTTTAGTCGCCTTCTTCTGAGCCTATCGTCGGTGACTCACTAAGCCAAGAAGGAGGTCTATGTGCTATTGCACAGCTATCATTATACGAACAAACAGACAAGTTTGCAAGAATCCATCTCTGTTTTTTATAAAATTATTAAACTTTTCTACGTCCTGCTTCTTCTCATATTCTTCCTATCATTTGATAGCGTATTCTGCTTTCAATTCTAAAAGAATATCTCGAAGTTCTGCGGCCTTTTCAAAGTCTAGAGCTTTGGCTGCCGCTTGCATTTCTTGTTCGACATGATGCAAGGCTTCTTCTTTGTCCGTGCGATTCAAAGCACGAATCGTGTTTGCCAAAGATTCTGTTCTTTCTTCCTGAGGCTTAGACGTAATATGGATAGATTCTCGAATCCCCTTTTGAATGGTTTTTGGAATAATCCCATGAGCTTGATTATATGCTTTTTGAATTTTCCGGCGCCGCTCCGTTTCAGTGATTGCAGCCTTCATAGAGTCCGTCATTTCATCTGCATACATAATCACATGTCCATGAGCATTTCGAGCAGCCCGCCCAATGGTTTGAATGAGAGACCGTTCATTACGCAAGAAGCCTTCTTTATCAGCATCTAAAATAATCACTAAAGAAACTTCTGGGACATCAATCCCTTCCCTTAGTAAGTTAATCCCTACCAAGACATCAAATACCCCTAAACGAAGATCTCGAATAATTTCTGTTCGCTCTAAAGTTTTGATATCACTATGAAGGTACTTAACCTTAATGCCAACATCTTCTAGATAATCTGTCAAATCTTCTGCCATTTTCTTCGTTAAAGTAGTGACAAAGACCCGTTCCTTCTTTTCTATTCTTTCATTAATTTCGCTGATTAAGTCATCAATTTGTCCCTGAATCGGACGAACCTCTACTTGAGGATCTAATAAGCCTGTTGGGCGAATAATCTGTTCAACAATTTCACCACTCGCCTTTTGAATCTCATAATCTCCTGGAGTAGCAGACACATAGATGGCTTGGTTCACCCGCTTTTCAAATTCTTCTAACTTCAGGGGGCGATTGTCTAAAGCACTTGGCAAACGAAAACCGTACTCTACCAGCTGTTCCTTTCTTGCCTTATCGCCATTATACATTCCCCGAACTTGAGGCATAGTCATATGAGATTCATCCACAATTAACAGATAATCCTCAGGGAAAAAATCCAATAAAGTATAGGGAGGTTGCCCTGGTTTTCTCCCATCCATGTGTCGGGAATAATTTTCAATTCCATTGCAGTATCCCATCTCTAAAAGCATTTCTATATCATAACGGGTTCGCTGTTCTAAACGCTGGGCCTCAAGTAACTTGCCTTCTTCCTTGAAGCGTTTCAATTGAATATCTAATTCTTCTTCAATTGCTTCTACGGCGCGATGGATCTTATCATAATCCACCACAAAGTGAGTGGCAGGATAAATGGGGAAATGTTTTACATCATTTTTCACTTCTCCTGTCATTACATCCACTTCACGAATACGATCAATTTCATCTCCAAAGAATTCCACTCGAACAGCTTCCCCTTCTCTGGAAGGTAAGAAAATCTCAACAATATCTCCCCTCACTCGAAAGGTTCCCCGTCGAAAATCAATATCATTTCTTTCATATTGCATATCAATTAGCTGCCGCATCAAATCATCCCGATCTATTTCTTGACCTTGCCGAATAGATAGGACATGATTGTGATATTCTTCCGGATCTACCAAGCCGTAAATACAAGACACAGAAGCCACAATGATGGTGTCTCTTCGCTCTAAAATCGATGATGTCGCAGAATGTCGTAACTTATCAATCTCATCATTCACAGAAGCACTCTTTTCAATGTAAGAGTCGCTCGAAGGGACGTAGGCTTCCGGCTGATAATAATCATAATAAGATACAAAATATTCCACCGCATTATTCGGGAAAAACTCTTTGAGCTCAGAATAAAGCTGGCCCGCTAAAGTTTTATTATGTGCCAATACCAAAGTAGGGCGATTGGTTTTCTCAATCACATTTGCCATGGTAAAAGTCTTTCCTGTTCCTGTTCCCCCTAAAAGGACTTGCTCCTTATCTCCCTTTTCGACGCCCCGAACCAATGCTTGGATCGCTTCGGGTTGGTCACCGTTCGGTTGATAGGGAGCCACTAATTCAAATTGATCTTTCACGCCTCTGCCTCCTTTGCTCTTAGTTTAGCATGGATATTCATGAAAAACGATACTTCCGCTTTTCTATTTTCTCTGTCTCATTGCTGCCGTATTTTTTTAAGAGTTTCATCTTTTCTTCTTGCATCACTTCCTTAAATTCTGTATAATAGTTTTGTTAGTGACCTGTTCACTTGAAAAAAGTTCGAAAAGAAAGAGGTGGACTCTGTGGCAAATATTAAGTCAGCTATTAAACGTGTTCGTCAAAACGAAAAGAATACCGCTCAAAACACCGCTAAAATTAGCGAAATGCGTACCGCAATTAAGGCTTTTAACCAAGCCGTAGAAGAAGGTGCTGATAACACCCAAGAATTATTCACACGCGCACAAAAATTAGTAGCTCAAGCAGCTAACAAGCACTTAATTCACGCAAACAAAGCAAGTCGTACAACAGCTCGTATGGCTAAAAAATTAAATGCTTAATTTC